>Ga0307516_10002233_pt1 | contig 26210 bp, 14 predicted proteins | sample 19_EM_MG_FD_203310 | JGI IMG/M metagenome (GOLD analysis project Ga0307516, IMG submission 203310) | Populus trichocarpa ectomycorrhiza microbial communities from riparian zone in the Pacific Northwest, United States - 19_EM | ecosystem: Host-associated > Plants > Roots > Unclassified | place...
GATCCCACCTGTCGCGTGCCCGAGCCCACCACTGACGCCGAACGCGCCCGGCGCAAAGACATCGTCCCGATGCACACCTGGCCGGCCGTCAGTCGCTTGGGCGATCATGAGCCCGCGGACCCCGGTCGGATACCAAGCAACCAAGTGGTGCTCGTCATTCGCGGCGAGCTGTTGCGGCGCTATCCGAACACGAGCATCTACGCCGCCCCGCTGTTGGCCGGCAGTCCCACCGAGCTCGACGAGGCTCAAGAAGAGCTACCGATTTTCCGGGGCACCCTGCCGCCGGACATCACGTTCCTGGGGTTTAATCTGACCGATGCCGACGTCAGGAATCGGCAGCTCTATTTCGTCCTGCAAGAACAGCCGACCGAACCGCGCTTCGGCCTGAACGAGGCGCCGCCGGACCCCATCGATCCGAGCGCGAGCTTGCAGTCGTGGGAGGATCTTTCGTGGGGGCACTTTGGCCCTGACGCAAAGTTCGTGCGCGCGAGCGCGCTGCCGAGCGCGGCCAGCCTGCCCACCAACCCGATCTGGGGCGTCAACAGCGCTCACTTCGCCGAAATCACGCTGCAGACGCCGGTGCGGATCGCCATCTTCGGTCCGGACATTCTGCCCTCCACCTAGTGCGCCCATGAGGAAGAGCCGATGAGCTGTAGCTGTCGCAACGTCAAACTTCGCCCCATCCTCGAGTGCGTCTTGTCGTGCGGCGTGGACGGTATGACGGCGATTTACGGCTACCAGAACGACGAGCCGCGCACGATTGTGCTGCCGGCGGGCGGCCCGAACAATTTCTTTCGGCCCTCGCCACGCAAGCGCGGGCAGCCAAGCCGGTTTCTTCCGGGGCGTCACCGCAACGTGTTCTCGGTCGAGGGCGCCAATGCGCTCACTTGGACGCTGGGCAATCGCAGCCTGCGCACGCGCGGGGTCGCGCCCTGCCAATCCGACTTCGCGGCGACCGACGCGCCGCTGGCGCTCTTGCCCGTGCGCTTGGAAACTCGGTTCGTTCCCTTCGGCGGCACCCCGAGCGAGTTGCTCGTGCGCATCTTTCCGGACGATCTGCACGTCGACAACCACGAGCCTGGCCTCACCGACGACGAGCGCGCTTTTGGGAGCGCATTCTGGACGTCCTTCAGCGCGCCGGGCAGCGACGACGCCGCCGACAAGCGGCGCCGACAGGCCTGGGCCACGCTGGCCGACCGCTATGGTGCCAGGCGCGCGGCTTGGGTCGCCAAGCAGCTGGCGCCGGGCGCGCCAGCCCCAGCTGGGCGCACGGGAACCTTCACGCGCGCCGCCACGACCGAAGCTCTGCCCTCGCGTTGGGTGGCCTTGGGCTATCGCGGCACCGAGCGCGTGTTTTCGGCTTGGGGCGCCCGGCTGCCCGCGGTCCTGCAAGTGGGGCCGTCGCCCGACGCGACGCCGGACGCCGGCCAGGTTGAGCCAGAGCTACGCTGGCTCACCGACTTCACCGAGGCCGAGCGCATTGGCATGGGCATTCGCGTTCCGCTCAGCGGCGACACGACGCTCGGTTTCGATCGCGTGCTGGTGCTCGGCTCGCAAGGCGGCTGCGACCGCATGAGCGGCGCGCGCATTTTGGGCTCGCTGCTCGAAGGCCACCATTACACCAACGGGCTTGCCGTCGTCCCTCAAGGTACCGCGACCAACAATACCGACGACGAGCCGTCCGGTTTTTCTTCGCGCGATCCCGGACACCCGAAGAGCTACGCCGCGGAGCGCGGCGAGCCGCTGTTTACGGCCGGCGACGGTCGCGACGGCGATGCATTGAGCTCGCTGCTCGGCCTATCACCCGACACGTTCGCTCACGTCGAAGGCGCCGATGGCGTCGACCAGCGCGACGCGCGCGCGATGAACGCGGCCCTCTGGGAAGTCACGCTGGGCTACTTCTTCAAACAAATGGTCACCGACGCCGCGAGCCCGAGCGAGCTCGCCTCGCTGCGGCGCCACTTCATCGACAACGTGCGCGGGCGTGGCCCACTGCCGATTCTGCGCGTCGGCCGCCAACCTTACGGCATTTTGCCCACGACCTCGCTCGATCGCTTTCGTCCGCTCGAGCCGGGCGCGATTCTGAGCCCTGGCTTTACCCGCGCGCGCACCCAGCTGAATTTTCTAAGGGGCGTTTGGCGAAATTCGGTGGCGTTCGTGCCGCGCGTCGGCGTGACGGCCGACGCCGCCTCCGCGCTCGAAGAGCTGGTGCAGGCGATGTCGATGGAGCCGGTCTCGGGCGGCATCGAGGCTCGCTTCGTGTTCGGTCAGAAGTACGTGACATTCGTCAACGACTATCTCGGGGTGTGGGCCAACTCGATCTTCGGCAACCCGATCGAGCGCTTGCTGTTCAGTGCCAGCTCCTTCTTCAGCCAGATCGCCAGCACGGTGCTCGGGGTGATGGGGCAGGTGCCGAGCGGGTCAGCCATCTTGGGCAAGACCTATGCTCCGGATCCGTTCGCGCTCAGCTTCGCGCTCACGGGTTCGGCGCCGGCGAGCGCCGATGAGCTGGCGCGCCAACCTTCGGGCATCGTCTCGGCGAGCGAGCCCTATGCGGCCCTCAGCAATGTGTTTACCGCCGTCAAGAGCCAGACCTACTTGCAGCTGCGGCAGTTCGCTTGGCCTAGCTCGGACGGCCCGACGCCGCTTTTGGCGCGGCTGGTCCGAAACGCCAAACTGCTCGAATATGCGGCTTTTTCTGCGAATTTTCAGCTGCTTCAAGGCCTCTTGACCCCGAGTCAGCTGCTCGAGCCAGAGCTCGTAGACGTCGGCACGACCGGCACGCTCACGCTCGGGCGTTTGCTCGATCCTATCTTACCGGGCTTTACTTCGCCGAACACGGTCGGTGCTCATCTGGACCTGCTCACGCTGGGCGTGAGCAATCGTTCGAGCTCGCCGCTGCTCAGCAACATATTCGAATTTCTGGACGCGGCGGACGCGCTCGAGAATCGGCCTACTGCGACGCTCGACATGGCGTTTCGCGAGTTGCTCGATGTTTGCTCGCACCGCATCGATGCTTGGATGACTTCGCTGGCGACCGCGCGCATTCGCGAGCTGCGAACCAAGCGAGGACGCGGAGTCTACTTGGGCGGTTACGGCTGGGTCGAGAATTTGCGGCCCGCGGTGCGCCAGAGTAAACCGGAAGGCGGCTTCTTGCTTGCGCCGTCGCTCACCCACGCCGCCACCGCCGCGATTTTGCGCAACGGTCGGCTCTCGCACAACAGCACCAGCGTCGACAGCGCGTTCGCGGTCGATTTGTCCTCGCGCCGCGTGCGCACGGCGCTGTCGCTGATGGACGGAATTCGCCAAGGAAACTCGCTGGCCGCGATGTTGGGCTATGCCCTCGAACGCGCCCTGAAAGAAGGCTATCCGACGCTGTTCCTCGAGGCCGATCTGCCCGACCTGCGCCAGCTCGCGCCGCTCGCCGTAGGCAAGTTGCCTGACCACGCGCCGGTTGACGGCACGACCTCGATCGAGTCGCTGGGCGCGCGCAACGTGGCCGATGGCTTGCGCGTACGCGAGCTGTTCCACAACGGCGGCCTCGCGACCTTCCTCGCGGGCCTGTCCGCGGCCAAGCGCGCCGCGGTAGAAGCCGAGATCAAGCGGCTCGACGACATGGTCGACGCTTTGGCCGATCTCTCGCTCTCGGAGTCCGTCTACCAATTGGCGCGAGGCAACAACACGCGCGCCGCCGCAGCACTGGACGCGTTCGGCCGCGCCGAGGCGCTGCCGCCCGAGCCACAGGTCGTCGAGACACCACGCACTGGTATCGCCAACACGCACCGTGTGCTCGCGCTGATGACCGGGGCGCCCAGTATTGCAGCCGCTTGGGGCGCGTCGGCCACGACGTCGGCGCGTGCCCGCGCGGAGCCGCAGCTCAACGCCTGGGCTGCCAAGCTGCTCGGCGACCCGACCCGGGTAGAGACCCGCGTCGATTTTCTCGACGCTCAGGGGCAACCGCTCGTGCCGCCGCTCAGCCGTTCGCTCAAGCTGGCCGATTTGGGCCTGGCCCCGCTGGACGTGCTGGAGCTGGCCAAGCCCGGTGAAAGCGGCGCGCCTTCGGAGCTCGAACGTTTGCTGGCAAATCTTGCCATGAGCGCGCCTCCCGTTGGCACGCCCGCAAATACACTGTTGCGCTTCGACTTCGGGCGCGACGCGGCCTGGGGCGTGGAGCGGGTGAGCGTGGGAGAGCTATTCGAGCTCGGGCGGCGGACGCGCGAGCTGATCGGCGCCAGTCGCCCGGTGACGCCCGAGGACCTGTGCACGCCCGACGACGTGCCCTCGGGCGTCGACTTGGTCGAGCTGGCGGCTCGCGCCGACGCGGCCGTGACATCGCTGTCGAGTGCCGTGGCAGCCTTGTCCGGGCTCGACCCGGCGACGGCAGCCCTGTCTTCGCTGCGAACGGCGCTCCAAGCCCTCGTGTTCTTTGGCGTGGCCGGCGCGGTCCCAGCGTTGTCAGGCGGCACCAGCCCCGACGCCATTTCTGCCGATCGCGCGGCGCTGGCCGCGCAGACGCCGTTCGTCCTCAAAGAGGCGCAGCGGCGTCTGGATCGCCATGCCGCACTGGTCGCGAGCTTCGACGCCGGTAGCGACGCGGAGCAGACTGCGGCGCATCACGGCGAGCGCATCCAGGCAGTCTTCGGCTCTTCGTTCCGCGTCCTTTCGCGCATCACGCCCGGCAACCTGGCCGCGCTGGCACAAGCCGCGGCCCAGGGCGTCGCCACTGAGACGGCCAATCCGTTCGCCGCGCTGATGTGGCTTTCGCGCATGGCCCGGGTGCGAGAGCCGGTGGGAAGGCTCGATAACGTGCTGTTTTACGCCGAAACTCTGGGCACGGGTGATGCTCCACGGCCGCGCATCTTGCAACTACCAGCGGAGCCGGGTGTCGGGTGGGTCGGCCTGCCGCTCGTGCCCGGTGAGAGCCCGCGCGCGGGTCGCGTCTCAATCGTGGCTCACGTCGCCAGCGCGGATCTGGATCTGAGCAAGCCGGTGTCTGGATTGGTCATCGACCATTGGGTCGACCTCATTCCGAGTGGTGAAGAGACGGCCGGAGTGGCCTTCCACTACGACCGACCGAACTCCACGGCGCCGCAATCGATTCTGCTCGCCGTCACACCCGTGCCGCAAGCTAGATGGGACCTCGACGGGCTCGAGGCGGTGGTGCTCGAGACACTCGAGTTGGCCAAGCTGCGTGCCGTGGACCCCCACGTTGTGCGCGGCGCCGGTCACGTCCTACCGGCGCTATACTTCGCGCATAACATCGAAAATCAAACGATCAGCCTCAGTACCAACGCTGCAAACACCTAGCGGGAGTCTGCGCATGTCTGTAACCACCTGGATACGTCTCGACCCTTCAGCCCGCGATGCCGATCTCCGGTCGTCGCTCGCCGCGCGCGTGGCCGATCCGTTGTGGTTGCTCGCGCGGCAATGGCAGATGGGCGAGCGCGAAGGAGAAGACGCGGGCTCGCCCGTGGTTGCTCGCCTGCTCGGCGAAACCAATCAGCTCGGCCGCTTTCGCGCGGGTCCGGCGGGCTCGCCGGCGCACGCCTACGATCCGCGCGCGGCGCCGCTCGAGGCCATGGTGGAGCGAGAGAACGCACGCGACGGCGGCAGGCTCGGGCGGCGCACGGCCGCCGACGCTGGCTTACATTTCCTGCGGCTGCTGGCCGCTGCTGGTGCGGGGAGCTTGCGCGCGGCCTACCTCGCAGCCTATCCCCTGGCGCCGCTGCCTGCGGCCGACCTCGACCTGATCGACGACGACTCGCGCGTCTTTCTGCAGATGATTCAGGGCCGCGCGCTCGACGGTGACGCGCTCTACGCGGCGCTGCTGCCGACGTTGCGACCCCCGAGTGGAGCGCCGACGCTGCCCGCGCTGCCAGCTGTCTCTGGCGCAGATACACCCAAGGTCATCAGCACAGGTCTCGCTTACCTGACCTGGTACGAGACGCTGTTTTCGCTGCCGAACGCCGGCGAGCGTGCCTGGTCGGGCGAGCGCATGGAGTACGCGTTTGCTGTTTCGGCCCAGGGTACCGGCGGCGAAATCGTGCTCACGGCACCCGGCTATGCGGATGGCCGTCTCGATTGGTACGATCTCGATCTCGATCGCAGCGGCGCCTCGCTCGGAAATGTGAGCGAGCTGCCGGCAGCGGTGCCCGTCGATCTCTCGGTGCAGCCTGCGCCGGTGACGTTCAAGGGCATGCCGGCGCACCGCTTCTGGGAGTTCGAGGACGCGCAGGTCGACTTGGGCGCGCTCGACATATCCACGTCTGACCTGCCACGGCTACTATTGATGGAGTTCGCGTTCTTGCACGGCAACGACTGGTTCATCATGCCCTGGCCGCTCGCAGTCGGTACGCTGGCGCGCGTCACCTCGCTCAAGGTGACCGATACGTTCGGGGACGTGAAGGAGATCACACCCAGCAAAGATCTCGATCCCAGTTTCTCGATGTTCCATCTCACAGAAATCGGCGCCACGGCTCAGACGCCGGCCGCGCCCTTCAAGGATCTGCTCTTCATGGCGCCCACCGTGCACGGCGGTTTGGGCGGGCGGGTGCTAGAAGACGTCGTGCTGGCACGCGACGAAATGGCAAATCTTGCCTGGGCCATCGAGCGCAAGGTCGAGGGCCCGAGCAATCACGGCATGAGTCGTCAAGATGCATTTGTGGCTCGTCGCCGCCGCAGTCCGCTGCCGTTGCCGCCGCCACCCGAGCCTGGCAACGAGCTGTCGCGAAAGCGCTACGTGGTGCAAAATTCCATCCCCGACCATTGGCTGCCAATGGTGCCCGTCAAAGTGCCAGGCACCGACGCCGAGTTTCGCTTTCGGCGCGGCCTCATGGATCGTCCCGATGGTCCACCGATTCCCGCTCAGGGTCGAATTCTCGAGCCCGAGCACGCGCTCATCATGCACGAAGAGGAAATCCCGCGCATCGGCGCGCGCATCCAACGAAGCTTTCAGATGGCCCGTTGGATCGGCGGCGAGACCCATTTGTGGGTCGGACGGCGCAAGACCGTGAGCCACGGCGAGTCGTCGAGCGGTCTGCGCTACGACATTGCCGAGTGATTGAGGTGCTACACTGCGGGCAATGCGCTGTTCGGTCGTCGGCCTGGTGGGTACGATAGCTCTCGGCATCGCCTTGAGCTGCTCGTCAGGCGACGACGCCGCCCCGCACGATGCCGGCGGCTCCGCTGGCACTGGCGGTAGGGCTGGCACAGGCGCCGCAGCCGGCGGCGACGGCGCGGCGGCGACGAACAGCGCAGGTAGCTCGGGCCAGGCCGTCGGCGGTCGCGGCCTAGCGGGCAGTCGGATGGGCGCGGGCGGTGACGGCGCAGGCGCCGACGCGAGCGCTGGGGCAGGTGGCAGCGGCGACGTGATGTTTCAGCCGCTGTGCCCGGTCGCGGGCTGGTGTTGGGAGAATCCGCTGCCGGCTGGCAACGCGCTTTACGCCGTCTCTGGCTCGAGCTCTAGCGACGTGTGGGCGGTGGGCGACAACGGCACCATCTTGCACTACGACGGACAAACTTGGAGCGCCGTCCCTTCCGGAGTGAGCGAGCGCTTGACCGGAGTCTGGGCAGCGTCGGCTTCGGAGGCCTGGATTAGCGGCACTAACGGGGCGCTCTTACGTTGGGATGGCAACGCCTGGGGACCAGCAGGGCAGCCGCCGGCCCTCACCTATGCCTACGCCGTAACCGGTTGGGTGGACGCCAGTGGAGCCGTTCCCAAGTCTACCGTTTGGTTTACGGACGACGGGAGCCCCATTCGGGTGAGCGCGGGTCAGTGGCTACGCGAGATGCTGCCGCAGACGCCGTTCACCTTCGCTTCGGTCTGGGCCGACAGCGGGGGCGCGCTGTGGGCCGTCGGCTCGAACGGAGGCTTGAGCCGTCTCGCCGGTGGCGTCTGGACGCCGTTCGGAACCGGCAGCACGAGCCGCTTCGTTTCCGCGCATGGCGATACGCAGGGAAACGTGTGGGCCGTCAGCGAACAGGCCGAGATCGTGCGCGTCGATGCCAGAGGCGTCGCGTCAGGTTTTACCAACGACGCCGCTAAGGGGCTGTCGGGCGTCCACGCTTTTGGCCCCTCAGATGCGTGGGCCGTGGGCGGCGGCGGCACGTTGCTGCACTTCGACGGCGCAAAATGGACGTCGCGTGCGGCAGGCACCTCGTTCGACCTGCTCGCGGTTTGGGGTGCGTCGCCCAGCGACGTCTGGCTGGTCGGCGATCGCGGCACTATCGTGCATTGCGACGAGACCGCGTGCTCTCCACCCAACGGACAATTTACCGCCAACCTCTCTGCGGTCTGGTCGGTATCGGCCGATGAGGCGTGGGCAGTCGGAGCCGGTGGCGTGATTCTCCGACGTAGCGCAGCCGGTTGGCGCAGCGTAGAGAGCCCGACGAAGACCGACCTGACTGCGGTTTGGGGAAGCGGGCCGAACGATGTCTGGTTCGGCGGCTACCAGGTGCTGCTGCGTTGGAACGGCAGCACGCTCTCCAAAGTCGACGGCCTACCGAACGGCGCGGCTGCGCTGCACGGGCGCGCGACTGATGACCTGTGGGCGCTCAGCGCTAGCTCACCCGCGCATTGGGATGGCAAGACGTTCGCGCCATCGAATCAAGTCGCCAGCAGCGCCATCTTCGAGGCCGCTGCCGGCGACGTGTGGGTCGGCGTCTTCGACAACTCCACGAACATGGGCCATTTCGACGGACAAAGCTGGGCGAAGGTGACGGCGCCGTCCTGTGTGAGCTTGAGCGGTACGGGCCCGAAGGACGTCTGGTGCGCCGGTGGCATCAACCTCAAGACCTCCGCGAATCATTGGGATGGCGCGGCTTGGACTTCGGTTTCTACCTCAGCCGGTGACTATCTCACCGCGGTCGCTAGCAGCGGTCCGAACGCCATGTGGTACGTCGGCGGCTCGGGCGTGCTGGGCAGCTGCTCGGGCAGCAGCTGCACCGGCTACGCGCCGAACGGCGCTCCAGGTCAGCGCGCGTTCGTCACCGACAGTCTGAGCGGCGTCGCCACCTTCGGCTCCGACGTCTACGTCGTCGGTCGGCGCGGAGTCATCCTGCACCGGCGACCCTGAAACGATTTTCAGAGACCGGTCGCGGCTAGGGGCGCTTCCAGCTCGGCAAGACGGGCTTGGTGACGCCGGTGGGGGCGTCCTGCGTTACCTGCGTCTCGACCTGAGGCCGGCTACCGACCGTGATGTCGCGTCCGGTCTCGAAGCGTTGCGCGCGCACCAGGCCCAAGTAAGCGCGATCGAGCGCCAGTGCTCGCTCGGGTGACGGCAGCAGCAACAGCGTGATATCGCGCGCCAGTCGCTGGGCCATCGCCGGGTCGAGGCTGCCGTCGGCGCGGAAGAATTTGGCGCGCGCCTCGTCGTTGCTCCGGAAATCGTCGGCGCCGCCAACCGCCTGCAAATAGCGCGCGTATTCGCGGCTGCCGTCGGCGCGCTTCGGGTCTCGGGTGCCTTCGAGCCCGTGCTGGCTCGGGTGGTACCAACCCTCTTGGAAGGCTCCGGCCGGTAGCTTGCGCGCGAAGGTGAAGGTCGCGTCGGTGGTGGCACCAATGCCGCCATGGCAGCCAATGCAGGCGGTCGTCTCTTCGTCGCTTTGCGGGCGCAAATTGCCGCTCGCGTCTTCGATGAAGCCTTGCATGATCCAGCCGACGCCGGTCGTGACGCCGCGCTCGCGGCTCGGAAAAATTTGCTTCAGCTTGTCCGGGTTCTTGTGCTTCTCGCGCGCTTCGGCCTGCGCCGATTGATCGAGCTGCCCGTAGTTCAACCAGCGCAGCTTGCGCATGTAGCGCAGCTCTTTCATGCGCGCCGCCATGCTGACCTTGCCGTTTACCACGTCGAGGTAACGCACGCTGTGCAAGAATTCGGTGCCGCGCGGGAAAAGTCCTGCCACCGGCCAGCCTTCTTGCTGCGGGTCGAGCTCGGCGGCTTTGCCAACGTAGTGAAACGGCCGCCCCGGCCGAGGCGGCCACACGAAAGCCACGTGCGTCGCCGAGCCGAGCGCGCCGTTGCCGTCGAGATCCGAGCCGAGCGCGCGCTCGTCGGTCTTGTCGATGGGCACGTCGACGCGGCGGATGAACGCTTCTACGATCGCGAGATTGACGCGGTAAATCGCTGGATCTTCGCGGCCCTGCGCGTCCTTTCGAAACGGCTCCGGCAAGCGGATCAGCGCGTCGCCGGCCGAGCCGTTGGTTGGCATGAACATGCCTGGCGTCGGCAGCGACGCGAAGGCGCGCCAGCCGCTGAAGTGGCCGGCGGCATCCACGTCAAAGCCTTGAGCGTCGAAATGAAACCAGGCGTCAGGGACGAAGCCGTTCCACGCGCCGTCGTGATTGGTGTCCCAGCCCGGCGGCGGCTTGGCCAGGCGCTGCGCCAGCGTGATGCCGCCGTCAGCCTCGAAGTAGTTGCTGGTGCGGACCCAAGCTAGCAGCTCGGCGTTGGGCTCCTTCGCGGGCGGCGGCGGCTGCAAAAAATTGTTCCAACGATTGTGCGTGGCGTAGCGCGCGAACGACAGCTCGCTCTGCACGTCGCCATCGTCGACGTAGTTCGGAACGCGCGAGGCTTGATGGCAGACGAAGCAACCGTTGTGGGTTGTCTTGCCGTCCGGGTCGCGCGTTTTGGCGTAGCACTGCGCCGGAATGTAGGCGGCCGAGTTCGAGAGCTCGGGTCCCCGAAACGCCGTCGAGACGGGCGGCGCGGCGCTACTCGGCGCGCGCGCCGCAGCCGCGCTCTTGGCCACGGCTGCGCCCGGCTCGCCACGCAGGCTGGGCGTGGGCCGGTGAAACAGCACGAAACTCGCGGCGATGGCGACCCCCGCCACCGCCGCAAGCGGGAGCAACGATTTCGCAGGCACGCTCAGCGCATGGCCGGCAGCGGCCCGAGGTAGCCCGTGTACGACTGGCGGTCGGCGCTATCGACGGCCACCTGGTCGCCGTCGCTCTCGCCGTAGGGGTGCTGCACCTGCACCTTGATGTATGCGTGCCCGTTGAGGTTCGGGTAGTAGTAGACGCCGGTCGTTTCGGCGCCGTAGGGTGTGGTGAGGATGCGCGTGAGCTCGTGGCTGACGACGTTGAACGACCAGACGGCGTCGTTCTGGTGTTCAACGCCCGCGTCTTCGCCGATCAGCAGTGTGTCGTAGCCGGGCAGGTACGAGATGTTGTCGGGGTTGGCGATGCCGTTGATCGAGCAAGTGTTCTTGTCGATGCCGGCGCTGCCGCTGGCGTTCTTGCCGTATGGGCTGTCGTCCGGATATTTGTTGAGCGCGGCCGGATTGGCGAGCCACACGCCTTCGATCAGACTCTTGGCGCTCTGCACCACGTAGTCGCTGCCGATGGTCGAGTCGGGGCTGAGGGCGTATTCGAACACGCCACCGCAATTGTTTGCTGCCAGGCGCATGTGGTTCGGCCCGCCAAGATCGAGCACCGGGTCGTTGTCGACGGCGCCCTTGTCGATTTCGCTATACGAAACATAGAGCCGGCTACCTTCGGGGTTGAAGGTGATGCCCTCGTTCTTGCGAAACTCGGTGGTCGCGCCGACGTAGCCGGCGTAGCGGCGGCTTTCGAGGCGTGAAGCAGCGAGCTCCATATTCGGCTTCAGCTTGAGGCATTCGGTTTTCGTGGCGTAGGTCACGTCGACGACGTTGGACTTGAAGCCGGTGGCCGCGCTCGGGCAGGTGCCGTTGACGTTCGGTACTTCGCTATCGAAGATGTCCGAGAACTTGGTGCCGTTGTCGATCAGCGTCTTGACGTCGGCATCCTTGGCGCTCGGCCCGAGCTGAATCCAAGTGATGTCGGCGGCGCCGTTGGGCGCGCCGTTCGGGCTGGTCTGGAACCAGCGCGCCGCGTACAACGTGCCTTCCGACAGGTCGCCCGCGGTTTTGGCGACGAACATGAAGAAGGCATCGTTGGCGCCGTCATCGGTCATGTACACCGTCTTCTGGTCTGGCATCACGTAAGCTAGCTCGTGCGCCATGCGACCTGGAGCGTAGTGTTTCATCACCGTGGGCACGCCCGCTTCCGTGACCGAAACCTCGGTCATGAAGCCGTAGTAGTACGGGTTGAAGACGGCCTTGGCTTGATCCACGGTCGGGGTCACGGCCGCGTTCGGATCGAGCCCGAAGTAGCGGATCATCGCGCCGCCGCCCACGTCGCTGAGCGACGCGGCGGTTTCCCAGAGCCGGGCGTCCGCCGGATATTCCTCGGAGCCCAGGTGGGTGTTCCACGGCGACACGGTGCCGGCGCAAGGTGTCCACAGACCCTTGTAGGCCGAGAAATCGAGCGGCTTGGTGCTGGTGATGGTGAGCTTGCCGCCATCGTCTTGGCTCAGCTCGCTCAGGTACATGGCCGCGGGCGTCGTCTCGAAGTGCGTGATTTCGAACAGCTTCGCGCCAACCTTGATGATTGAGGAGAAGTCGTTCGAAGGTGATACGACATCGGAGTTGTCGGCGTTCTTGAGCGGATTGCCGTCTTTGTCGAGGATACGGCCGAACACGGCGTTACCGATGGTCTGGCCGCTGCGCGCCTCGGTCGTGAAGCTGATCGGAGCCGCGACGCCGTTCAACATGGCCGTCGACGAGGCAAACACCTTGCGCTTGTCCGCGTCGGTCGTCGGCGCGTTGACCGGCGCAAAGCTCAGCGTGCCGTGCGCGGGCAAGGGCGCAGCGAGCTCGCCGCCGGAGCCGCCTTCGCCGTTCATGTTCGGCGCGCCGCCGCTGGACCCGGCGGGGCCGGGTGCGCCGTCCATGCCGTTCGCGCCCGGAGTGCCGTCTGGGCCGGGCGTGCCGTCATTGCCGGCAGGCCCAGGCGTGCCGTCTGCGCCGTCTTTGCCCGTGTCGCCGGTGTCGCCTTTTGCGCCGCTGTCACCCTTGTCACCGGAACAACCCGCGAACGCGAACGCCGTAGCGCTCAACAACAACGCCCGAACTACCGTAGATTTGCTGATCATGGCGAGCGGCAGCGTATCGTTCCGTCGTGGCAGCTCCGTAACATTGTCGCGCCACTTCGCAGTCACACTCTGGGGTTAGAGCGTAACAATTTGCAACACGCGAAACGTGTCCGCCACTTGCGTCGTGGCTCGCCAGGCGAGACCTGTCACCGCAACGTCAGCTTCTGCAAGTCAGGCCGCGTCGTGGCAGCCCATGCATCGAACGCGTGACCATTGTGAGCCGTCGCTGACGACGTGGCGACGACATGTGGATAGAGCTCGGACCTCGACGAGAGCGCGCGCGAGTTTTACGTTCGGGCGAACATGGCTCGCTCTATTTCCCGCTCGGACTTCTTGTGGCTCTGCATCACCATCAACATCACCAGCGCGGCAAGCGGCTGCGGCGACGATGACGACAGCGCGCCTGGTGCTGCGGGCAAGTCGAGCAAGTCGGGCGCGAGTGGCAGCGATGCAGGTGACGTCGGCGGCGCGAACGACGCTGGTGGCCACGCGGGCAGCAGCTCCGGCGGCTCCGGCACCAGCAGCGGCGCTCCGAGCGCTGGTCAGAACGATGCGGGCGCGCCTGATCCGGGCACGGGACCGCAAGGCGGCTCCGGCGGCGATGGGACGAGCAGCAGTGGCTCGGGTGGCGCTGACAGTCAGGCCGGTTCCAGCGGCGGGCCCGTGGCCGGTGGCGGAACGGGTGGTGGCGGAACCGGCGGCGGTGGAACCGGTGGCGGCGGAACCGGCGGCGGCGGAACCGGCGGCGGCGCGAGCGGCCCGCAATGTCCGGGCGTGACGATGACGCAAACCGCCACCACCGGTAACGGCCATAGTCACATCACGGGCGAAGGGCAGCTCAATCTCAAGGTTTGGATCAACGGCACGCACCCCACGGCCGAGTTCGAGCTTCCGGCCACCGACCACACGCACGTCATTCAGCTCAGCCAGGGCCAGGTCGACACGCTCCGCAGCGGCGGCACGGTCACGGGCGTCATGAGCAGCGAATCTCAATCGCACACCCACACGTTCACGATCTCCTGTAGATAACGGCCGTGAGCGCGCCGCGCGCGGCTGGCGGCTTTGATTTCGCGGGGCCTTTTGTGACAGGCTTTGTGCTGCCCGATGGAACCCGCACAGACTGCCCGCTCGATCTTCGAGGCTGCGCGGCAATCGCACCGGCAGGGTAGGGACGACGAGGCTCGCGAGCTGTGCCTGCAGGTACTGGCGCTTGCTCCCGACGACACCGCCACGCTGTCGCTCTTGGGCAAGCTAGAGCTGAAAGCCGGACGCTTCGAGCAGGCTGCCGGCTGGCTCGAGCGCGCCGTGCGCCTGCATGCGGGCTCCAGCACCGATCTGTGCAACTTGGGCGTGGCGTACTTTCGGCAGGGGGCGTTGGAGCGCGCAACGCAAGTGCTGCAGCGTGCGCTCGAGATCGACGAGAACCACGTGGACGCCATTTGGAATCTCGGCCTGGTGCTGCTCGATCGTGGTGACGCCGAGCAGGGGCTCACGTTGCTGACCCGAGCGGTAGAGCTCAGGCCCGAGTCGCTAGCCTTTCAACTCACGCTGGGCAACGTGCTGCTGGCGGCTGAACGCTCCGAGCAGGCCCTCGAGCGGTTTCGTCAGGCCTTGGCGCTCGAGCCCGCGAGCCTCGAGCTGTTTTACCGGGTGCTGTCGATGCTCGTGCGCGGCGACCGTTTGGTCGAGGCGGAGCAGCTGGCGCGCGGCTGGGTGAATGAACAGCCCGAGCGCGCTGAGCGCTATGTTGCTCTCGGGCGCGTGCTCGCCAAACAGCGCAAGTTTTCCGAGGCCATCGCCGTATTCCGGCGAGCGCTGGCGCTGGAGCCGGCCAATGTCGCGGTAGCGACTCCGCTGGTCGAAGCGCTTGCCACACTGGGCCAGGTCGACGAAACCGTGAGCGAGCTCGAGCGAGCCATTGCCATCGACCCGACGCTGACCGCAGAGCACAGCAGCCTGGTATTTCAAATGGCCTTCAGCGCTCGTTACGACGCGGCGGCGCAGCTGGCAGCGGCGCGCCGCTGGAGCGCTTGCCACGCCGCGCCACTGCTCGGCAGGCGGCGCCCGCAGCCGCACGAGCGCGACCCCGAACGCCGCTTACGCATCGGCTATGTCTCGCCCGATTTTCGCAAGCACGTGCAGCGCCTGTACACGATTCCGGTGCTTTCCGCGCACGACCACGTGGCGCACGAGATCGTCTGCTACTCGAGCGTCAAGACTCCCGACGCGTACACGCAGCGCATCAAGGGCTTGGCCGACGAGTGGCACGATGTCGCTCGCCTGGGCGACGGCGAGCTGGCCCAGAAGATCCGCGACGATCGCGTCGACGTGCTCGTCGATCTGACCATGCACATGGCGCACAACCGGCTCAGAGTGTTCGCCGAAAAGCCGGCACCGGTGCAGCTCGCCTGGCTCGCTTACCCGGGCACCACCGGTGTCGACGGCATGGACTATCGCATCACCGATCCGTTTCTCGATCCACCAGGGGCGCCGCTGCCCTATTCGGAGCAGTCGCTGTGGTTGCCGCATAGCTTCTGGTGCTACGGCCCCGAGGGCGAGGAAGGGGTCGTGGGCGAGCTGCCTCAACGCGCCCGAGGGCACGTCACCTTCGGTTGCCTGAACAACTTCATGAAGGTGAGCCGGGCCACGCTGGAGCTGTGGGCGCGAGTGCTGAGCGCCAACGAAGACTCGCGGCTGCTGATGCTTGCACCCGGAGACTGGGCGCAAGATTCCGTGCGCAATATTTTGCAAGAAAACGGCATTGCTGCCGAGCGACTCGAGTTCGTAGACTACCAGAGTCGCGAGCAGTACCTCGAGACTTATAGTCGTATCGACATTGCGCTCGATACTCTGCCTTACGCGGGGCACACCACCAGCCTGGATGCCTATTGGATGGGTGTGCCTGTCGTCACCCTGGTGGGTAATACCATCGTGGGTCGCGCCGGGCTGTCGCTCGCGAGCAATCTGGAGCTACTCGATTGGGTGGCGCACGAGCCCGCGCAATTCGTCGAGATCGCGACCCGCTTCGCCAACGCTCCGTCGCAGCTGAGCGAGCTGCGCGGCTCCCTGCGCCAGCGACTGCAGCAATCGCCGCTGATGGACGCCGCCCGCTTCACTCGCGATCTCGAAGCAGCCTATCGGCAGGCTTGGCGCCGCTATTGTGTGACAGCCTAGCCGTCGCTAGAGCGAAAACCTGTGACTCGCGTCAGTGCTTTCGCTGCGGAAGGCAGACTTGCTGGCAGACGCCGTCTTTGCAGACGCCGCTCTCGCAGGTATCGGTGCAAGCTGGCAGGCAACCGATTTCGACGGCCTCACACACGCTGCCCCCGCACTTGCTGCAACTGGTTGCCGGAGCCGTGCCGGTCGCGCACGGCGCGGGGCAATCTCGATCGTCGCAGGCGAGCTTGCCGTCGTAGCAAATGCAGCGATTGCAGCTGAAAGGATCGGCGATATCGCCCGCCCCGCTCTGATAGATCACACCACCAACGACGCACGCCGCCTGCTGCGCGAGCGTGGTGTCGTCGATGCAGAAGCCGTTGGGTGTGCAGAGCGCACTTTGCGGCTCCGGGCACGGTTCACAGTTGATGCGGGGCCCGCAAACCTGCGCGTAGCTGCTGGCCGCGTTACTAACGGCGGCAGCGTCGTAGTTGGCCGGGTTTACGAACGTCGGGCACTCACACTCGGGGCCCTCTATTACCTGCAGCGAGCAGGGCTGCTCGGCGGTTGGGTCGCAGCGCCTCGCAGCCTCGAAGATGGCATTGTATTCCTGGACGACATCGAGACACGTCGGACAGGCTCCGGCATCGCAAGCGACACTGCCGTCCGCGTTGCAGCTGCAAGACCGACACTCGCTCTGGAAGGTGTCACCCGCGGCGTAGGTCTTGCCCTCGTACGCGCACGTCACCGCCGCAGCGACCGTGGCCGAGGTTCCCGCGGCGTTCGGCTCGGCCTGGCTGTCTTGGTCGACACGACTGCAAGCTAGCGCGAGCGCCCACGCCGCCAGCCACGTACCCAGCTTCAGGGACCCGCTCGCCATCCTCGAGCTAGAGTGTAGGCTCCGCCAGCGTTGGGCGCTAGAGCCGGAGCGGCGCGGTCGAGCGATCTGGAGCGGGGTAACTCGATTTCTTGGGCCAGCGCTATGGGCGCCTCAGTTTTCGTCTTTGGTCTCTTGGCGCACCTTGTCGCCGGCGTTGCCGATGGCGTTCCCGGTCTTCTCGGTGGCTTTTTCGGCGCCTTCTTTGGTCTTCTCGGCCGCGTTGTCGATCTTTTCGCCGGCGCGCTCGGCAGGGCCCTTGGCTGGTTCTTCGTGGCCGCCGCAGGCCAGCAGTGAAAGTCCAGACAGCAACGAAGCAAGGAGGAGGCGGTTACGCATGCGGGCCGTCTAAGCAGTAGCCGTGCCAACGCACTAATTCGCATGAAGATTGCAGCAGCGCGATTTCGAAGCGCGCGCGGACCGCGGCTGCGCGCCTCAGTGTGACGACTTGGGCGGGTGTGGAACGAGCGTCGCGGCTCTTTTCAGCCTGGTCGCTGTCATGCGGCGCTTCGAGTTGCTGGCATGGCGCGTGCTTGGAGCCGCCGGCGAGAGTCGAGCTCGCTCGGGTCCCTTACGAGAGGACGCGCCATCCCATGGTCGGCGGCAGTTAGAGTTGCTCGGATAACGCGCCGAGCACGCGGTCCCGCCCCGCGATCACGCTGGAAGAAACGCCAGCCATTCGACCGGCGCTGAGCGGCGGTCGATGAGTGCACGCCGCGCTGGTAGCCACTTCGGCCGCACCGGAGAGCGCAGCGGAAACATGCCCACTTCGTCCGTTTCGAGCCCGCCCTTCTTGGAATTGCAAGCGTGGCAAGCCGCGACGATGTTCGTCCACTCCGTTTTGCCGCCCTGACAACGCGGCACGACGTGGTCGTACGTGAGTCCTTTGGCGTCGAACTTCTGGCCGCAGTATTGGCAACGGTAGCCGTCGCGCAGGTAAACATTGCTGCGCGAGAAGCGGATCACCTGCTTCACCTTGGCCACGCGCCGTTCGCGGATCACGGCCGGCACGCGCCACGTCACGGAAGGCGAGCAAATTTCTTCGCTGTATTCCGCCACGACGTCGGCGGTCTCCTCGAAGCGCATTTTGATGGCGCGCTCCCAGGAGATCACCCGTATCGGAAAGTAGTTTGCTGACAACAAAAGCGTCTTCATCGGTCGGTCTCCTGGTTCTGTGCTGATCGCCGGAATCGAACCGGCACGCCCCTAGCGGGCGCGGCATTTTGAGGGCCGCGTGTCTGCCTGTTTCACCAGATCAGCGCATTGGTCTCCACGGCAGGATTTCAACCTGCACGCCCGCAAGGGCACTCGTTTCTAAGACGAGGGTGTCTGGCTGTTCCACCACGTGGAGGTGCGAAGCGCGGGGATCGAACCCGCCATCTGCTGCTTGTCATGCAGCCGGCTCACCACTTGCCCTGCTTCGCGTTCGTGCACCGCCAAGGAGTCGAGCCTTGTTGCACGGACTTATCAGGCCCGGCCACGTACCCACGTCGCGGTGCAGCTGTGCGGCGCCTCGGGATCGAACCGAGCCGCAATGCTTTGTAGGAGCATGCCCAGCACCAGCCGGGGAGCGCCGCATGGTCCCGACGGAGGGAGTCGCGCCCTCGCGCGGCGCCTTATGAGGGCGCGCTCGTCGCTCGACGTCGTCGGGAATGGAAGCGAGCGCCGTACTCGAAACGGCCGATTCCTACCGTATGAAAGTAGTGAGCCACCATTGCTCCATGCTCGCTGGTGCTCTCGCGCAGAGTCGAACTGCGTCGTGCGACGTTCGGAGCGTCACCGCCAGATCCGCTGGCGAGAGCGTAGCGTCTCTGGAAGGAGTCGAGCCTTCTTGGCACGGTTCGTAGCCGTGCGACCTATCCCTAGGCAGAGACGTGGGCGTTCCGTGCGCCACGCGGAGGACGGAACGAAGTGCTCTCAGCAGGAGTCGAGCCTGCCCGCACGCGCTTAGAAGGCGCAGCGCTGTCCAGCAGTGAGAGCGTGGAGACGTGCCGCGGAATCGAACCGCGTGCGCGCCGTTTTGCAGACAGCACTGATCACCCGATCGACACGTCGTGGTGCGCCCGCCCGGAGTTGAACCAGGCCGTCCTGAGTGGCACTCAGGCATGCTACCGAAACATCTCGGGCGCTTGAAACGAGTGCGAGCGTCCGGGAACGATCCGGATCCGGCGGTTTGGAAGACCGCTGTGCCGCCAATTACACCTCACTCGCAGAGAGCTGGCTTCGGGAGTCGAACCCGTTTGGAGCATCATACCAAGATGCGCCCCGTCCCACGGCAACCAGCAGCGTGGTGGAGTCACTGGGTAACGCTCCCAGTCGTTCTGCTTGCAAGGCAGAACAGCAGCCTTCTGCGTCTGACCCCGTAGCGGGCCTGGAAGGATTCGAACCTTCGTAGACGGATTTGGAATCCGTTTCGCGACCTTCGCTCAGACCCGTGGCGCCTCGTAGGGAAATCGAATCCCTCTCCTCCGCTCGACAGGCGGGTGTCCACACCAGCTGACTCACGAGGCAGAGCGCTCTTGGCGCGAGTCGAACGCGCTTCGCTTCTGCTTAGGAGGCAGCGCGCCCGAGCCGCGGGCAAGAGCTTGGGTGACGTACGGGTTTCGATCCCGTCGAAGATGCATTCACAGTGCACCGGGTTCGCCAGCTCCCTCACGTCACAGTCGAGCAGGCTGGAATCGAACCAGCATCCATCGTGCTCCCAAGGCACGTGTCCGGCCACTAGACTACTGCTCGAAAAGTGGATCACCCCGGTTACGATCCGGGCTCTGCCGCTCTTCAGGCGGCCGCTTTCACCAGAACAGCTAGCGATCCGTAGTGACGCGCCGGGGTTACGAGCCCCGCGAAGCCAAGGTGAAAACCTGACCGCCGCCTCTGTCCTCGGGGGCTGCACGCGCCGCCCCCCTCAGCCGAAGTGAATTCGGCTGAGCCTCTCCCCACGCGGCTCGGCGCGCACGCCTCGCAAGCGCGCCGCGCAGGGCTGACCTCCGGAATCGAACCGGCCGCGTCTCGTTACAAGGGAGTCGCGCTCGCCAGATGGATCAGCCGATGCGTAGCCGTAGGGGAAGGACTCGAACCTTCGGAACGGCGAGTAACAATCGCCGCAATGTACCAACACATAAGCCCTACGAAACGAGTGAGCCTGGAGGGAATCGAACCCTCGCCGCCCGGAGTAAGAATCCGGCATGCCGCCAACGAACACCTCAAGCTCTCAACCAGAATCACGACGCCTGGGCCCCAAAACCTGAGGCTGGGGCCCCGCTGAATTCACTTCAGCGGGGCGGGAGCAGCGCTCCCGGAGACAGCGAATCGAACCCTCGCCGCCCGGAGTAAGAATCCGGCATGCCGCCAACGAACACCTCAAGCTCGCGTGGTGGTGGCGGCCGGATTCGAACCGGCGCCGCACCGGTTAAAAGCCGGGCCTCTGCCCATTGAGATACGCCACCCTAAAGATGCGTTCACGCGAGACGCGTGCGGCGAGCCGCGTGGGGGAGGCTCGGCCGAATTCATTTCGGCTGAGGGGGGCGGCGCGTGCAGCCCCCGAGACAGCGCGCCTTCCGAGGACGAGCCCCGGGCCCGAGAACAGCGACGAGACTGCGCGCGCGAGATCGATCCGAGGATTGTCCCCCCGCGCGCGCAGCTTCGCGCTTGCGCGAAAACGAGCAGTTAGCTGCTTTCGCGACTTCACATAGCGATGAATTTTCAAAGAGCGCGCCCCAAAGGGCACACGTGTCCGTGCAGCGTCGCGGTGCTGTGTCCGCGGCTTCGAGTCGAACGAGACGAGCTCGTTCGGTGCTCGGCTTCGGGTGCAGGATTCGAACCTGCGTTTCTGAGTTCAGAGCTCAGGGTCCTACCAACTAGACGATCCCGAAATAGGCCGTAAACCGCGCCAAAAGGGCGTGCTTCACGCTGTGCTGATCAGCCCCGTAGGGACTCAGCCGTCAAAGACAAAGCTTGATGTGTTCCATCGTGACCCTTCCCCCAAATACATCGAAGGCCACCGAGAGCGCGTCCCGGTGGCCTTCGATTGGCGCACGTGGAGTAGCTCGCGATGTTACGAGAATTCCGCATATGCAGCGCGCAGCTGCGCGAGCCGGGACGCCGGACACACTTGCGCTGATCGCCTGACTCTGCACGAGTGGCAGCTGCACACACGGAAACTTAAACTCGATATCGGATGCATTTGGTTCTTAAGACATACTGTGCGTGACCGAATCTTCTCGTTGCGAGACTACAAAAACGACGAAGGCCGCCTGGTTTCCCGAGGCGGCCTTTGAGTAGTCCGTGTGAAGGATGACTCAGTACCGCCTACGTGCTCCCTTCCTGGGTTTTGGGCAAGATGCCCGAAAAACCGCCGGAAAATCGCTTATTCGGATCGCTGCCCACGCCGCGATCCATCGCGCTGTGCTGCACGCACGCGAGCCAGACTGCCGGCGGCAGTTGGTTCGAATGGGTTGGATAACAGGTGCGTAGCGACATGACCGTAACTTGGAACGCGCGGCACGAGAGTGCGCCGCCCGAGGTCACGTATATGAACCTCGCTCATTGATTCGTCAAGAAATAATCTGCAGCGCGTTTGAAATTGGTGTGTGCGCGGCGTACTGCGACGCCGTTGCACACGCGTTGAACGCGCGAACACAGGCTCCAGAGAGCGCAAGCGCGGGCTGCGATTTGCTCGGCGCGCCTCTGCGTGCACGCTCGTCGTGTTTCAAACACGCCCAAGGTGCAGCGCATCGAGCAACCGCACTACGGACACACGCACTTGGCAGCGTGCTGTCGGCGTTCACTATAGAGGCCCCCGCCTCGCGAGCTCTTAGGCGGCCCGTGGTCGAAAGGAAAGTTATAGAAGGAGATAAGAATTAGCGTATCAGATAGCCGACTATCCGGGGTTTGGGGCGATTTCGGGGGATTTGTCGGCAAAGGGGCGGCGTCGAGGCATGGCACGGACGCTGCACTAGTGGTCGGTCATCATGGCGAACACGAACACTTTCCGAAGCTTCGTCGGCAAGTTGCTGCCGAAGAGTAACACCATCAACGCGGCGGGCGCTCCTGCCTACGCGCTGTCGGCGAAGCATGCGCTCGCGCAGTATGCAGTCACGGGCTGCTTTAACTCGACGTTCTATGCCTCGGCCGATGCGCAGCTGGCAAAGGTGCTCGACCTCGTCTACTCGGTGGAGCCGGAGTTCGTGGCCAAGACGGCCATCTACAGCCGTGAGCGCGGCTACATGAAGGACATGCCGGCGCTACTCGTTGCGGCGCTGTCCGTGGCCGAGCCGAAGCTGTGCGCGGCGACGTTCTCGCGCGTCATCGACGACGCCAAGATGTTGCGCAGCTTCGTGCAGATCATCCGTTCGGGCGTGACCGGTCGCAAGTCGCTCGGTACGCAGCCCAAGCGCCTGGTCAAGAGCTGGTTCGACGCCCGTAGCGAAGACACTTTGTTTCGCGCTTCGGTCGGCCAGAGCCCGTCTTTGGTCGACGTGATCAAGATGGTCCACCCGAAGCCGTCGAACGACGCGCGGCGGGCCTTTTACGGCTACTTGCTCGATCGCGAGCACCTGGCCCAACACTTGCCGCAAGTCGTCAAGGACTTCGAGGCCTTCAAGCAGGGCGACTCCACGGTCGTTCCGGACGTGCCGTTTCAGATGCTGACCGCGCTCGCCTTGAGCTCGGCGCAGTGGACGGCGATCGCCAAGAATGCGAGCTGGCAGATGACGCGCATGAACCTCAACACCTTCGCCCGCCACGGCGTCTTCGAGCAGCGCCCCATGACGGAGCTGATAGCAGCGCGCTTGCGCGACGCCTCGGCCATCCGCAAGACGCGGGCGTTTCCGTACCAACTCTTGGCGGCTTACCGCTCGAGCGGCGCGGAAGTGCCGACGCTGGTGAAGGATGCGTTGCAAGACGCGATGGAGCACGCCGTGTACAACGTGCCGGCGCTTGACGGCAAAGTGTACGTATTGGTCGATGTCTCGGGCTCCATGTCCAGCCCGATCACCGGCCACCGCCAGGGCTCGACGTCGTCGATGCGCTGCATCGACGGCGCGGCGCTGGTGGCCGCGGCTATCTTGCGCCAAAACCGCTCGGCGGAAGTGATTCCGTTCGAGCAGAAGGTGGTGACTGGCTTGTCCTTGAATTCGCGCGATTCCGTGATGACCAACGCCCAGAAGCTCGCGAGCATCGGTGGCGGCGGTACGGACTCTAGCGCACCGCTCAAGTTCCTCAATCAACGCAAGGCGATGGGTGACTTGGTGGTGTTCGTATCCGACAACGAATCGTGGGTCGACGCGCGGCGTGGCTCGACGGCTGTCATGAACGAATGGCAGGTGTTCAAGTCGCGCAACCCGGGCGCTCGTTTGGCGTGTTTGGACTTCGTGCCCAACGCGACCACGCAAGCGGCCGAACGTGAGGACATTCTCAACGTCGGCGGTTTTTCCGACACGGTCTTCGACTTGCTCTCGCTGTTTGCGAACGGCCAGTTGCAAGCCGATCACTGGGTCGGCGAAGTCGAGAAGATCGCCATCTAACAAGGTGTAGGCCGAATGCCATCAGGACTACATGGCTCCGGGGCCGCCGCGATGGGCGGGAGGTTCGAAGCCTCCCGCCCGATAAGGCGCCCGGGTTGTCCTGACCCCCTCGTCGGCCATTTTTCTCCGGGCCAAATGCAGTGGTGACTACATTCCAAAAACGTCCGTCACCACAATTCTCGTTGGCCCATTTTCTTTTCGCTCGCCCCCTAGCTCCGTCTCAACCTTGCTTCAGCTCCGCGAAGTCGATTTCGAAGCGGGCGAGGTATTTGCGCAGGCGGTCGGCGTCGTTGACGCTCGCCTTTTCGGAGCGCGAAGCCGCAAACAGCTCTCTGCCGGCTGCGGAGAGCGAGCGGGCGGCCAGGCAAACGGCGAGCACGTCTTGAAGCTGCACGCGGTCGAAGCGATCGAGGCGGGTCGCGCGCTCGGCGCCCAACACGCGAGACACGAGGTCGTCTGCGGAGCGCGTGCTCGCGGCCGAGAGGGAGCCCTGCCAGCGCGTGAGCTCGTCTGCCACTACGGTTTCGGTAATGCGGCCGCCCTCGGCGAGGGTTGCCATGCGCGTGACGGCGGCGTCGAAAGCGCGAAAGTTGCCGGGCCAGGTCCAAGTCGCCGCAAACTTGAGGAAGCTGCTCTTGGCCTCCTTGTTCATCGTCACGTGGACGCCAACGCTGCGCGACACCTGTTCGAGTTGAAACTCGAGGTTGGGCGGAATGTCTTCCGGCCTTTCGTTCAGGGCTGGCAGAGCGAAGGTCCACAGGTTGATGCGAGCGAACAAGTCCTCGCGGAAATCTCCGCTCACAATCTGCGTTCGCAAGTCGCGGTTCGTGCCGCAGATCAGCTGAAAGTCGCTGCTGACCTCGCGGTCGGAGCCGAGCGGGTAGAACACTTTCTCTTCGAGGGCGCGCAACAGCATGGCCTGCTCGTCCGGGCCGAGCTCACCCACTTCGTCCAGGAACAGCACGCCGTTGTCGGCCTTGCGCAGGAGCCCCGGTCGTTCGTTCGTAGCGCCGGTGAAGGCACCTTTGGTATGACCGAATAGCGTGCTCATGGCAGCATCGCCACGCAGTGTTGCGCAGTTGAGCTCTGCGAACTGGCCGCTGACCTGGCGGCGCGCCTTCTTCAGCTCGAAAATACGCTTGGCCAGCTTGCTCTTGCCAGCGCCCGTGGGACCCGTCAGCAAGATGGGGGCGCGCGAGCCGACAGCGACGCGCTCGATGCGTTCAATCAGCGCATTGAAGGCGGCGTTCTTCGTCTCGATGCCGGACTTCAGAAACGACTGTGCCTCGGCCGTCTCTTTTTGGAAGCGCGACGCCAGCCGATCGTACTTCGAAAGATCCAGATCGATGATGGTGTAGGTGCCGGGGCGTTGCTTGGTCTTGTCGCCCGGCGCGGTCTGCAGCAGCTTGCCCGGGAAGTAGCGTGATTCAGTCAGCAGAAATAGACAGATCTGCGCGACGTGCGTGCCGGTCGTGATGTGAACGAGGTACTCCTCCTTGTCCGGGTCGAAGGCGTAGCCGGCAGCCAGGTCGTGCAATTTGCCGTAAACGTGCTCGAAGTCCCAAGGGTCGCGAAAATCGAGCGCGTGCTTGACGACTTTGGTCTCTGGCGAGACATGCGCAATATCGGCGACGACCTGGGCCGTGAGATCCGTGACGTGACTGCCGTGCAGCAGCTCCAAGCGGTCGACCAGTAAGTCTTCGTGCTGGGTGAGCGCCACGGTCGGTCGCCAGCGCTCCCAGCGCGCGTTGCCCTTACCGGCGTCGAGCGTTGTACCCAAGATGCCGAACACCACCAATTTGCGGCGCGCCATGTGGCCCGACAGTAGCTCAGCGTCTCAAGTTTATCTAAAAGGATAGAAGGTTCTGCCGGCCGCCGGCCAAATCACCGGCATTTATCGGTAGAAACACTGGCATCCTGCGTGCAGAGGCCGAGAGCATGATCACCACGAACCAGCACCTCACGCTCGAAACTCCCGGCAAGCCGATCAAGGCCTGGACGGTCGGCGTGCCGTTCGAGGCCGAAGCCGAGGCGCAGCTGCGCCGGGTTGCGTCCCTGCCGTTCATTCACAAGTGGGTCGCGGTCATGCCCGACGTGCACTCTGGTATCGGCGCGACGGTGGGTTCGGTGATCGCGACCAAGGGTGCGATCATTCCGGCGGCGGTTGGCGTGGATATCGGCTGCGGAATGATCGCGGCTCGCACCAGCCTGCGCGCGTCCGACTTGCCCGACGACCTGCGCGACCTGCGCACGGCCATCGAAGCTGCCGTGCCTCACGGCCGAACCGCGAACGGCGGACCCGGTGATCGCGGCGCGTGGCACGACCTGCCGGCCGCGGTGGCCGATGGTTGGTCCGAGCTGTTGCCCGGCTACCAGGCGCTCGTCGAAAAGTTTCCCAAGCTTGGTCGCGGCGTGACCGAGAACCAGCTCGGAACGCTCGGCACCGGCAACCATTTCATCGAGGTGTGTCTCGACGAGGCGGACCAAGTTTGGTTCATGCTGCACTCGGGCTCACGCGGAGTTGGAAACCGCATCGGCAGCTTCTTCATCGAGCTGGCCAAGCAGGACATGCGCACCTGGCTGATCAATCTGCCCGACGAAAACCTGGCGTACTTGCCCGAGGGCACCGAGCATTTTGGTCAGTATTGGGGCGCGGTCGGCTGGGCGCAGAAGTTCGCGGCCAAGAACCGCGAGCTGATGATG
>Ga0307516_10002234_pt1 | contig 26196 bp, 28 predicted proteins | sample 19_EM_MG_FD_203310 | JGI IMG/M metagenome (GOLD analysis project Ga0307516, IMG submission 203310) | Populus trichocarpa ectomycorrhiza microbial communities from riparian zone in the Pacific Northwest, United States - 19_EM | ecosystem: Host-associated > Plants > Roots > Unclassified | place...
GATCGCACCCCTCCAGTACCGTTGGCTCTCGAAGGACTACCCGGATACGGGTAGGCTACGGCTCGCATACAAGATCAAGGGAACAATTGCTACCACATTGATACTCCTCTCGATCGCATTCGGAGTAGCGATGTACAAAGCGGAGGATGTCGGAGGCCAGTTCTTGACTGTTCTCTCCTTTCCCACTCGTGCTGAGAGGCTTTTGATCTTCGACAGCTGTTTTGGAATGGGTCATTGCCTTTGGATTCGCCTTCTACTTGATTTCCTACTTCTGGGACCTCAGATTATCAAAGCCTGGGAAATTAGGCAACACTAGTCATGGGGATCATAGTGACAGGCCATTGCCTTTCACCACTATCGCCTAATCTCGAGTCAGTTACTAACTCTGTGTATCACTGTATGAGATAGGGCCTAAACCTCTGTAGTTGTATTGAAATTCCCAAGGACCCAGTCTCTTTTCATCCCCTTGGGCTTTGAGAGGTATCCTCATGGTTTGAGAAAACAAAACTATTGCATTAAATGGTATTGAAGCAGATGACATGGGGAACACATAAAGGCATATTGTCCTTTTATTGGCACACCTCAACTCCTCCAGAATTTTGGAAGGTCCAATCACTGGGGGTAAACTTCCTCCTGGGGGAACACCATAGCTGGTACCTGGCTAAAGTAACCTGAGTGCTGAAGTTGTACTTAGTTTTGGGATATTTGGTGGTGGGGACTGTTTTGGAATGTGCCCAAAGGTGGTGCCAGCTGGAGTGCTGGACAACTCATGCAGTCATGCAGTGGCTCTGTGGGGTGTTGATGATGTGTGAGTAGGAAGTGAAAGAGGTTGTTTAGGGTAAAGATATATTTGTAAACAGAGACAAAAAGCAGCATACTTATGGTAGAGTAGTGTACAGAGTGAATGCGTACCATATGATTGGTGAACACGTCAAATGTGAGTAAAGGGAAAGGGGTTATGGCTGGAGCTTGATGACAATGGGTTCTGGGTAGTGTGAATGGCACAAGGCCAGAAAATTATGATCCCACTTTACTTTACATGTGGGTGTGGGCCTCCAGCTGGGGGGCAGCCACAAGAGTTTTTTGCCAGTAGAATCTCTGACCCACTTAGAGCCCCTCCGGGCACTGTACCCTTGAGGAGAAGAATGGTTGAACAATATGTGTCCTTCTTCTAGGCTCCCCTTTGTCACCTTTGAAAGACCCCCATCTATCTCTATTTCCAAAAAGTAGTAGTTGTTATCATCTCCCTCATACCACAGTTGGTGCCCATCAAGGGAGAACTGAATACTCATGGGCTCATGGTCAATGTATTTGTAGACACTCTTCCCAGATCTTATATTGTATAGGAAAAGTTGTGTTCCCCTGGTGAATGCAACCTGGGAACAATCATAGGATAGTGCCTTGAATTGTGTGTTATGATCAATGGGTAACATTACACAAAAATCCACACTCCTAGGGCCATGGCCATTGTGTACCATTCCACTTGTCTCAAAATCACACCTGCTAAGCCCATGGGTGCCCATAATAAAGAGAGAGTTGTTAACAATCTTGATATCCCAAATGCTTGTGTTGATGATAAGTTGCTGTGAAGTACCTGAAAGGCAGTTAAGGACCGTGACAGTAGTACTGTGTTGTGATGTAATTGCAGTGTGTGACCCATTGGCAGCATATGCCACCAAATGGTTCTGGTGTATATCCTTATTGGGGGGGAGAGGGTTGGGATGTTTGCCTAATTGCAATAACTGGATTCCTCCACCCAAGCACATGATTGAGCTTGAAGTAGGTGACCATGAGAACTGATGGAATTGTGATCTGGATCTGAGGGTAGTCCAATGCAGATAACCAGTGGGTGTTTTCTGCCAAACATAAAGCTCATACTCAGACACATCACACACAAAGAAGTCCCCATTGGGGGAGAACTGTCCTTGTGAGTGATAGAATCCTTGGGGGACTGTATGATGATATAGGAGCTCTGAGCTCTGAACATCAAAGAATGTAAGCCCCTCCCCAGTACCAAAGGATGCATGGAAGGAAACTGGGGAGAAGGAGAAGGGCCCAAAACAAGATGGTGTGGGAAATGAAGAGAGTACATGGAGTGGGGGGGTTGAGGTTGGTTGGAGCTCATAAATAGTGATCACAGGTTTCCCATCAGTTTCAATACACATGGCAAGCTGGAGACCATCCCCATGGACCCAGTATGCACCTAATTCAGGGGCCTGTGATGATGAAAATTTACCCTGGCATAGTTTGATGCCATTGAGTACATCATGTGTGTAGAAATTCTTCCCATTGATGACTGATATTGTCCTTTGGTCCCCATGGAACATAATCTTACCAGGGTGCTGGGTGTTAACTTTTCTGATGACAACACCTGTCTGCATGTCCCAGACAACAAGTGGAAAACTACATTGGGATCCATTTTGCCTGGGTACCAGGGTAAGTATGAATATCAGTTGAAAGGAATGTGTTCTTGCACCAGATGTAGAAACAGGCAACTAAGCATCCATCAGGTGAGAAGGTGGGGTATACAGGAACCAAACCCCATAGGCTACTAGGAGGTGTGAGGTCAAATACTTTCTCTAGGATATTTGAATCCCGGATTTGGACCAGACTCTTGAAAGTAACTGCAATGAATTGACCAGATGGGGACCAGGCTACCTCTGTAAACCCCCATACACTCCCCATACTTGCTGTACAGATATCCCATGAGGCAGGGATCCCAGTAACAACCTTTGATATGGGAGAGTAGATCTGTTGGTTATACAGTTTCCGAATAATTGATGACTGGGGTACAAGTTGAAGTGCAGAGTGGTAGATGTGAGGCCCTGACTTGCTGATAACCTCAAAGAATTCAGCCACAAAGCGGAGGCAGTCAGCAGTGGTATCAAGTAGTGTATTGACATCAGTGGAGACCTGAATCTGACTTCAAGTGAACATCAGGAAACCTGGCAACTGCTCTAAACATACCTCATTCAACCACTTTGTGGTTGTAATTAATCCATGTGCAGCATCACCTGCAGTACCAAGAACACTCAATACCTCCAACCATAAGACGAATTTCCTTTCCAGGAAATCATGTAGAGCCAGCAATACACCTGATGTCAAGTCCTCTGTTGGAATAAGGTGCTTATACCATGACCTGCATGCATACTCCAGTGCACTACAAATCCCACTATTCTCAATCCTCTTTTGCAAATCTTCCACATCAGAATTGAGGGAGTAGTCAGGGATTGAGCACATGTTCCTTTCCAAAGACTTGCTCATAAGGTTAAAACAGTGCAGGGCAAGTTTAATGTGATAGTCAGGGGATATGTAGAACTGTGAGTTGGTGCAACGAGCTGCATCTGTGATGAAATCATGGAAGGACTTGTGGAACAGTTGAATAGGGTGGTTGCAGTCCTCAGGTAATACCACCAGTGATTGGACTGACCCAAGAATCCACAGGACTTGATCACAGTGGAAATTTGTGAGTGTGGCAATTGCAGATTGTGAAAGGGGGTTTGCAGCTAGGACCACAGTGCTGAGGATAGAACGGACCATAGCATTGTCATCAGCATCATTCTCAAGGAAGGCTTCCTGGAGGATTGATGCATAAAGGGAGTCAAGGTTGGAATACACCTTTAGCTTGGCCTTGCCCTCATGGGTTGTACTCTCTGGAGATTTCATGATCAAATTGAGCCTGTCTGATGGAGCATAAAGCTTGTGATCAAGAAAATTGACTGTTGCAACAGCATATATGAAGAAACCAGCTGCTCTTTGACATAGAGAGTCAAGCTGATCATCTGTTGGCCACCCTTTGAGACTGCCTCGTCGCTGTGTGAGTTTTGATAGCTCATGCTTGAAAAAATGACGGATGTCATTGTTGATGGTGTGAGGTTCAACATTATGGAGAATGAAGATGTCTGTTAAACCCTCTAGCAGTGGGCCACGGAACCCAGTCATAATGTGGACCTCAGGTCGGCTGGTTATGAAGAACTTGACTCTGGGAATGTCTGAAACAGACTGTCCCAGCACAAGGAGGATGGCAGATTCTGGATCTTCATCCTTACACTCATCAAGAGCATCAATGATAATTACTGTTGAAATGTCTGCAGACTGGAGTGGCTCAACCAGAAACTTCTCCATCTGGTCTTGGAGTGACTTATGTATAAGGTCTGGATTGGATTGGAGGAGAGGGATAAGTGAGGAGCGGAATTCAGGGTATTGTTGTGCAAGCTGGAATGCCAGAGTGGGGAAGATCAGCTGGAGATTACTGTGATCCTCAACACCTCTTGAGCAGAAAAAAGAGGCACCCAAATGGTTATCTGCAAACAACCTTTCTGCAATTGTTTTTGCAATGGTGGACTTCCCTGTCCCAGCAAGCCCATTAAGCCAGAAGATGGGAGACTCCTCAAAATCTTCAGTCCAGCGTTCAATCTCACTCAACACACCCTCCCTGGTTCCTTTGAGACAACCATTCCGATTTCCATGTTGATATCCTGCCCCATGCGCACGATGACAGCCATTCAGAACCAACATGTCAGCTTTAAAACATGTAGGTTAGTCTATGTCCATTTTCATTATGGGGGATTATAACCTTGATCCTGTTAGGTCATTAGACAAATTTACAATCAACCACTTCAACAACTCACAATCAGTTTGAGATTTTGATTGTATATGGCCTGTTGGTGTGCCATCTAGACAAGTTGCATAAATAAGAGGACCCAGAGAATGATCTTGGATCACAACTGACCTGATACTCAGTGACAGCATCTCGAATATCACCCATGAGCTCAGACACAATCTCAATGTCCTTGTTGTCTTCTGTGTAATTCACTGCCTGGATGTGACCCAGTATTCCTTGAAGCTTGTGCTTGATTTGGTTGAGGGTGCTAGAAGGAGTCAGTATAGGACTTATTCAGGAGGAGTCGAAGTAACCAACATAAACAAGTCCACCTGCCGCATTGACTCCTGCGGATCAACCAAATCTTCACAGTCCTCCCCTAAGCCCAGCCTATCCAACCGTGCAAAAGCCGCCTCAAGCCTTCCCTTTGCCATTGGTGATTTCTGCCTACACATCAGGTGTACACTCCAATAGACACAAATCAGCATACCTTGTGCAATTTCAGGAGTGTGTCAAGGGAAGACTTGTGGAACAGGGCATTTCGTCAACACTGAGGGTGAAAATGCGATCAATGAAGAACCCTACAGTCAGTTGTCCTATCCGATTGTATATTGACTGTTGCTGTGAGAGCTGTCCCACATGTTAACCCTGGCTCATACCGCACAATTTCCCCTCACCTGATAGTAGACAACTGCACTCTGGAGTTGCTCGATGAGGCTGACTACTTCTTGAGAATCCTTCCCCTTGTCAAGGAACCCTGTCACCCTCTTCTTCTCTAATATGGCCTGTGATCGTGTTCCAATTTCCTCCAAGAGGCTAAACACGGGATTAGAGCGAGTTACGGGGAGCAGGGTGGTGTTCACGTGGAGAGTTCCTCGCGCCGCTTCTTCTCCTCATGGTCAACGTCAGCTGTAACGACAGTGAGGTTGTCTTTCAGTTTCTTCAGCCACGGGACAATTTGGTCAACCTTCTCCCTGACGTCTTTGTATTCCTAGGAGACCGTAAATTGTGGTAGGAGCGGTATGGAATAACCTTACTCCGTAATGTTTGATGAGTGCGTTGACACCGCCCAGAGCAGATTTGAGGGGAGGGAACCAATCTGACGCCTCCTTTGCGACGTCCAAAAGTATTTTAACACCATTCACCGCCCTCTGCACCTTTGCTGTTGATTATCAGAATCATCGAAGTCAGTGCACAATCAAACGCGCTCACCCGAGCTCGAAGCTGCTCGGAAGGGGTTTGGCATGGGTTTCTTACGGATCGCTGGGTGCGATAAGGAAAGAGGCTGTTCGCGAGATGTGTCGCCGACGCCAAGAGGTGTTGGTTTGTTTGTGCCACAGCGTCAAAGCGAGCGCCAATGTGAATCGATATGGATTATCGGGCTGGCTTTGCACAGCCCGAGCCAAGTGAACACAGGGAGATCTGGACTCTCTATCGTTGTTGCCCTCCCTCTTGAACTCCTCCCGCCCGGACGGTATGGGGTGCAGGATTTGTGACGGGATCGCTTCCGTCAATAGCGGTTCGCCGGGAATCGGGAGTACTTAGTGCTTATTTTCACGCCGGGAAGTTAAGCCGCCTCATCGCATTATGTGGTTCTTGCCGACCCTACGGCCTGCCACGGCGTAGCGTGGAGGACGGTCTCGTGCCTTCCGTTGCACATGTATACACCCCGAGGAATCATTAATCATCCCCCACGATTTGAACTGGTGCTGAGCGCGCCTAACCCGCACTGTTACTAGATGAAACACCGCTGCGTTTGAAGAAAATTTGTACCATGAACTGCCACCGGTCGCCCACACTCCTGGGACCTGCGATGCAATCTACAGCGCCACCAGAGGGGATCAGGTGGAATCGTCTCGAAAGCGCACCCGGCAAGGGAAGGCAGTTGCACACAGGCAACCGCCATCCTGTCGTTTCCTCCCACTGCCCCCAGGTATTAAAGCTTGGGAAGGCTCAGGGTCATTTTGTTACACACGTACATCTGCCCGAGGCGTCCGCTGACGATACCATAAAGACGCAATATGCGCATCGAGGCTGATATGCATCGCCTACTAGATTGTAGAATTCTGTATTGAAAGGGGTTGGGCTTGCCACCAACGGCGGCCGCTCCGGCCCGCGAACCCCACGTTGCGTTGCTGGAGAATGATGCTTGATGATCGGATTCGTGGTTGTTAAGATGACCAGCGACAAGTCACTTGAAACCCCAGCACCATCGCACAGTGTCCCATACACTAACAAACAGCCACCACCCTTCGGACACCAGTTGTTGGAGTACTTCAGCTTTGACCCGGGATATATCAATCTGAACCATGGTTCGTCGTGTCCTTGATCACGGCTCATCTAGCTGATGTCTCGAATGGGGTGGCATCCTAGGCTCCTACGGGACCATACCCATTCCCGTCTCCCATGCTTGTAAGGCTATTGGGGACGAGGTTGAGGGTAACCCCGACAAGTTCATTCGATTGACATATCAGGCGTTGTGGATCCGATGTCGCGAGAGGGTCGCAAGGCTCATCGGCGCACACGTAGACGAATGCGTCTTGGTCCCAAGCACCACTCACGGGGTAAACACCGTGTTATGGAATATTGACTGGAAGAAGGGAGATGTTATCATAAAAAGTAGGGTTTTAATTGGTTCGCCGTGAACTGCGACTGAAGAGTTCTTTAGCGAACATAACATACGAGGGCGTCGACAAAACGACACAATTTATCACGGACATCAACCCACATCTTGTATTAGAGACGATTGACGTCGGTCCGCCGTACACACTTGACGAGATTTTCAGGGTCTTTGGAGCAGTGTTCCAGAAGGTTCAATCTTCCTCCGAGTATATGGCTCTCACCGAGCAGGGGAAACGACCCAAGATCGTCGTCGTCGTAGATGCGCTCTCGTCCAACCCTGGACTGCTGATGCCTTGGGAGCGAGTAGTCGAGTTTTGCAAGAGCCACGAGAACGTGTGGACGCTGGTCGATGCTGCTCACGCTATCGGCCAAATCGTGGGGGTCGATCTCAACAAGACCCAACCCGATTTCTTCATTTCCGTAAGTTCTATCGCCGCAATATGGCTGGCTGGGACTGAACTGCCGTGAACCAACAGAACTGCCACAAATGGTTGTACACGAAGCGAGGGTGTGCGGTTCTCTATGTCCCACTAAGGTTCCACCGCGAACATCTGCGCGAGGCGGAGGTAGCTCACTGTGCGACAGGAACCAGCACCTCATCAAGACAACTCTACCTACGTCGGCCTATTACGTCTCACCCAAAGACTACGCCGAGGATCCTACGCTGCCAAAACCCCCTAATTTCGTGGGGCAGTTCGAATGTATGTGTCCATGTTGTCGGTTACGTCCCCACTACTTGATACCGGAATGTCTGTAACAGGGACCGGAACCCACGACCCCACTCTATATCTCAGCGTTGGGCCAGGTGTGCCTCGTGTGATCTGGGGTCGAGTGTGTACTGAAGAGACGCTTTGTATACAGCCCTGGACTTCCGCGAGTGGCTTGGAGGAGAAGTGAAAATCAATGAGTACTGCAGGGCTCTCGCCATCAGGGGTGGCGAGCGACTTGCCGAGATCCTCGGGACGGAAGACATGGACAAAACCCCTAATCACGAGCTCACACTGAATATGGTACGAAACCACTTGACACGGCTGAGCGTTACATTGAGAGTCGTGATTAGGTTAATGTGAGACTGCCGCTCCCAGAAACCCCCAAGAAAACGGTTAAGGTCGCGATTTCCGAAGTCTTCAAGAAGAAGCTATTGCTTGAGTGGAATACCTTTGCACCGGTCTTCTATCATAACAACGGCTGGTGGATACGGTGCTCTGCACAAGTGTGGAACGATGTGGGTGCTTTCTTCATGGTTGGCGGTGGCAGAAACTGTATGAAACGTGCCCTCAGATGAGCGACTTTGAACACCTGGGGAGGGCGTGTAAGGACCTGAGCGCGCAGGTGGTCAAGAAGATAATAGACGACAGGGGTGAGTTAAGGGAGGGTTATACCGCGTGAATTCATCTATATATTGGAGGAATACTGTAACAGAAACAGTGTTGATATGTACTGTGATTCCGTTCAGGTGGACTTATGGTGTTCCCAATATACCTCAGCTTCACCTCTCAAGATGAGGAGTACGGACTCCAGAGCTGTTGGCTGACTGGGAGCCCATCGTCCGAATGTAGTCGCGGCGTTGTATCCAACCTCTGCGACAAAGATCTGTTTCACCAATCAGCAAGTGGGGTTTTACTTTGCCTGCCACAAACCATGATATCTGCAGTGAGTCCAGTGATTGCTGATCCCATGCTGCGGAACCGATGCATCCGATAAGCGCGTCCAATGATAAACCCGGGAAGGAAATCTTGGAAATCCTACGAGACCCTTTGGGTTACACCTCCGGAAATCCGCGGAGGGTGTCCACGCACGTGAAGTTCTGGTTCCCACCTCCACTGCTCGGAACCCATTGGTGCAAGGTTCTCTCCCGCGACGAGAGTAGGGTCGAGGAAGGCTTTCACCGGGTGATCAAAGATCAGATCCACTTCGCCTTGGCCAGGAACGAGGGTGTCGAGGACAGAAGGGTCTGTGAGGAGTCCGACGGTCGGAGTGACGATGAGCTTCCTGGCAGAGATGAATGGTGGAAGGGTGGTGACTGTTCGGAGATGAGGAGACTTGAGGTCAAGGGCGACCTCCTCGAAAGCCTCCCGGTACTGAACACCAGGCCATCAGTGGGCAAAAGGCCGCAAGAACAGTGGGGCGTACAGCGGTCGCGACCAGCGATTCGTCGGCCTCGTCATACTTCCCTCCCGGTAAGGCGGTCTGACCCGGGTGAGAGCGGAGATTCTTCGAGCGGGTCGTGAGCAACACCCTCAACAACCCATCCCTCTCAAACAACAATATCAGCACCGCCGCACGTCTAGTCGTCGCATGTTCTGGCCTGCACAAAAGCCGCAGGGACGCGAGTCAGCTCCAGTCTTCAGTTAGTGGGATCAGCCTCGCCGTGCGGGGACTTTGGTTGTGGCAGAACTGAAGATGACTGACGGACAAGTCGAATTGTGGTAGCTTGTAGTTGTACAACCAGCAGATGCATTCCCTCGACTCCGGAGAAAGGCCGGGGAGAGTTTCGATTTCTTCGAGTGTTATCTGAGGGGGAACAGTGGTGGCGGTTGCTTTTGACATTGTGTAGTTGTTTTCGGATGTTGCGGCCCACTCCGTCACTGGTGGCTCACGTGCACATCCTTGCCTCTCAACTCGCGAACGGATGATATGGACAAGGACAATCGCGATGATTTCACGTTTGCAAAGCTGAGCGACCTGAAGGTCCCGGTCACTCTCAGAATGTCAGCCGTCTTTGTCGGTTCCATTCCACCAAACCGCGCTCAAGAGTCGAGGACAGTTCACAGCTCGAAGGATCCCGGGTTGCTCGCACCTTCACCGAACTTCTGGAGAAACCGGAGTTGAGGTTCCACGGTGTGCAAACGCCGTACGTTCTTGGGGGGCTCGTCGTTCCTCGTGTCTATTCTGATGTCTGAAAAGTGGTTTCTCAGATCTTTATGTCACTTGCCAGTTGCTCGCGGACAACAAACCGTTAACGATACCATTCAGGACCGCTGCGAAGGCCTTCAAGAAGGACTACACGTTCGTGCGGTTCATATTTCCCAAGTATTGCCAAGATTAACCATCTTTTGCGGATAGGTGGAACGAATGGATAACTTTCCCAATCCGATACTGCGACCTTCCACTCAACTCCCAAATCACTTTCACTGTTTGGGATATTGCTGGGCCTAGGTCGGCTGTACCCGTTGGGGGTTCTACTTTCAAACTCTTTGGAAAGAAATGGTAGCCTCCCAATCCGTGGTCTCTGGAAGCATTTCTGACACTTATACTGGGGATAGGACACTACGGAGAGGCAAACACCGCTTGTTTCTGTGGGCGGGACGTGAGGCTGACGGGTCGGACGATTCGACGACACCGAGCAAGCTGGGCACACGGGATGAAATGGGTCGTCTTGAGAAGGTTTGTGGACCCACTCTTATGATTTCGGTGTATTGACCACTTCAGACAGCTCGTAAAGAAGTACGAACGAGGGGATTTACCGAAGTCCGATTGGCTGGATAACCTGACCTTCCGAAAGATGGCCTCTATCCATGCAGTAACTCCACCTTCTATCATGGTAGCCTGTGGCTTATCATGGTTCTCCGCAGGAAGAAACCCAGAAATCGGACAATTTGTACCTGTATATTGACCTACCCAGGTTTGACTTCCCAGTTATCTTCAGTGAGCCGGTCAGTTGTGCTACGCTTCATGTGTGGCTTCGGAACTAATTCGGCGCAGGACTTTTCAAGTCGACCATCAACCTCGACAACCGTTGTTACACCAGCAACCAACCTGGCAGGGACCTCGATACCCACCTCCTTCGCATCTGACACGTACCTTTGGACCATCGTCGACCCGGAAGTGGCACGAGAAAATCCGGTGGAGGACAAACACCGACGGCTTATCCGAAGTCACAGGAGTAGTCCTCACGATCGCGGCCTCAAACCGAATGCGAAGATCCGAGACGAATTGGCAAAGATCCTGAACTATGCCCCCAGTCAACCGCTAAACTCAGAGGAGAAGGATCAGATTTGGAAATTCCGCTTTTATCTCTCAAGGGATAAACGAGGTCTGACCAAATTCCTCAAGTCTGTAACGTGGAGAGACCAGTCTGAAGTGAAGCAGGCGGTGGAGGAGTTATTACCGCAATGGACGGAGATCGATATTGACGATGCTCTCGAACTGCTCGGGCCCGGAACGGTCGATTCTCGTGTCCGCGCGTATGCAGTTAAGCAGCTCAACCGTGCCGATGACGACGAACTCTTGCTCTATCTCCTACAGCTTGTCCAAGCACTCAAATTCGAAAGCACCGCAAGTGACCAGCGGAGCTCAAGAATAACCTCCAGCGCAATCTCCTATGAAGACTCTGGGCTCGCAGATTTCCTGATTTCGAGGGCAGTCAAGAATCCGATATTGAGCAACAGGTTCCATTGGTACCTGATGGTGGAAGTTGCGGACCAGGTTATGGCGAAGATGTACGGAAGGGTAATCTATAAGTTCCAACAGAGGATTGCTGAGGTATGTGGCGTCTGTGATCAGTGCCAAGTGACTTATGGTGTCTTGTGTAGCCGGAGGGAGGAGAGGAGCGACGGGAGTTGATGAAACGCCAAGGACAATTAATCGAGGCATTGGGAAAACGAGGAAAGGAACTGCGCACTTCCAAGGACCCACGACCGAAGAAGATCGAAAAGCTTCGAGCTTTTCTCGCAGACTCGAAGAACAACATGTCCTCAATCGCCCCCCTGCCCTTACCGCTCAATGCGAAGGTCACCGTGACGGGGGTAATTGCCGAGAAGTGTTCAGTGTTCAAGTCGAACATGTTCCCGCTGTTGCTGTACTTCCGATGTGCGGATGAAACGGAGTACCCCGTCATCTTCAAGGACGGAGATGATATGCGCCAGGACCAGCTCGTTATCCAGCTATTCACTTTGATGGAACGGTTGTTGAAGAAGGAAGGCTTGGATCTGAAGTTGACAGCATATGATGTGCTGGCGACGGCTCCCCAACAGGGCCTGGCTCAGTTCATTCCGAGCAAGACGATCGCTGCGATTATGAGCGAGTATGGGTCTCTATTAAACTACCTCAGGGCCAACCACCCGGATGAGGGGAGCGTAGGCACCTATGGGGTAGAACCGGGAGTGATAGACACGTATATCAAGAGCTGCGGTACGTCTCCTTTCCTCTCCCCCACTCTCCCCACTCTCCCCACTTAACTGTCACTCAGCCGGTTATTGTGTGGTAACATATCTGCTCGGTGTGGGCGACCGGCACCTGGACAACTTGCTCCTATCACCAGATGGACACTTCTTCCACGGTATGAGATACGGTTCTCATCCCGAATTCCAGAATCCTGACATCGGGCTTAGTTGACTTCGGATACATCCTCGGTAGAGATCCAAAGGTCCTCGCTCCTCCGGTGAAGGTCTGCAAGGAAATGGTCGATGCCATGGGCGGTACCCAATCCGTCCACTACGCCCGGTTCAAGAGTTTCTGTTTCACGGCTTTCATCATCCTTCGCAAGAGCGCGAACTTGATTCTCAACTTGCTCGCGCTAATGGTGGACGCGAATATCCCAGATGTTACCCACAGAGATGTGCACGAGCAGGTTCTGGGAAAGTTCAGGTTGGATTTGACTGATGAGGATGCGATCAAACACTTTGATGCTCTTCTTAATGACGTGTCACCTTTTGCCGCAGTCCTGGACAGGATGCACGATTGGGCACAGTACTGGAGGAGTTAGACTCACCCCCTCACTGCTATTCCTGCCCCCGCGTTGCGCTCTCGTGTAGTTCACTACATAGAATCAACGACCGTTCCACTTCCCCTACTAGCCTCAAGGTCTATGATATTCGCGTTTCACAAGCATATGGTACACTCACGTACAACAAGAAAGTTACAACAAAAAATTTCGCGTAAGACCCAGTACGGCCACTAACGATGAGTACCGAGTCCGCCCCTCGTCCACCACGAGCCTTATGCATGGCGTGCGACGGCCGGGGTTTCGAAACCCAAAGGAATCAATTCACCCGCTTGATCCCTGAACCGGCGAGGCTACCTCGCTAAGAGCTTGGTACGCCTCGGTCAGCGGGCCTATAAACACCCCCAAGCAGCCTTGGAGGCTGCAGACGTGTGGGAATGCTGGATAGTCGGACGGACTCATACGATGGCGAGAGGCCATCTCTCTGGAGCATATGTTGATGGCTAAGCATAGGGAAAACTGACCAAAACATAGGTTGTTAGGCCTTGTTACGCTTGACCATACGGTCATCCTGACTTACCCCAGTGTATACGTGCACCTTCTGGAGGTGGTTCCCGTTCCGTAGGTCCTTCACCGCAGCTACGACATGTTCTATGGCAGTGAGGCAGCGACTTTGTGCCTCCATGACCTGGTGGAACGCCGAGTTCCGCGAGAGGTGGTGGTAGATTTCGGCCAACGCCACTAATGCTATAATGTTGGAGCCCTGAATGGAGATACACCCTCCGAGATCTTGGAGGCCGATATAGCGCGAGAGTATTTCGTTGATTCTCTCGAGATGTAAGGAAAGGGTCCGGACGGCCTGTTCAGCAGACTTGGACCAGTCGGAAGGGGATGCGGCTGCGGTCAAGGTGGTCATTAGGACTTTTCTGGAGAAGAGGATAGGGAATGTTTGCGGTATCGCGGACCCATACCTTGTTTATTCTCAGGGTCGACCAAGGAGCGAGCTGCAGACGCGAGCAATATAGTCGTTGCTCCAATGGTCAAGGGATTTGGTGTAACCGTCGATTTGTTCGTTTCCTACATAGCACAGAATAAGCAGCTATCAAGGGAAGAGGGGTTGAACGAACCCAAAACTCGACGGTGAAAAGGTTATCGAGAGACGCCAAAGGTCCGTTTGGTGCTCCATTCAGAACGCTAAGGACTGCGTACGCAACTGGAGCCTGGGAGCCGGGGAGTAAGTAAATAGGGTGGGGTGGGGATCAGGGCTAGACGAACTGGAAGGTCGGTTATGACGTCTGAGTGTACGGTTTTGGTTTTCTTCTCCAACACGTGTATCCGGAGAAGTGATCGGCAATTTACAATGTGTGCACTCAAAGCAAAGCGCTCTTGTACCTCCTCTGATGGTTCTAGGGGGGTAGAAGTCGTGGATGTATCGTTGAGGGGTGGCAGAAAGCCGGTGGGACTGCACTCTATGGTGCTCGCCACGTATTTGATGGATCTGGTGGCTGCAGTGGTCTCAGAGGATACCAAGAAGTTCGCCCCCACGATCAAGTGAGCCTGTACGCAATTGAACACGTCACGGGTATCCATCTCTGACAGCGCTCTCGTCAACTGCCTGACTAATTCTGTTTCCAGACCGATCAATGACTGATCGCCGGAGATTAGACGGTAGGTACGGCATCCGTAGAGTTGGGCGAAATCGATGTAGACAGGATGAACAAACGTTCCGGAACGGTCACCGAGGATGATAGCCTGTTCCTTGGCACAGTTTCCTAGCATTCCGAGCTTGTAGTGGTGAGAGACGGTCGCGATGCGGCTGCGATGGTACTCGATTAGACACGAGGGTTGGGGCACGAACCATGCTTACAATCTGAGAGTCGCTTTCTCTCGAAGCATGGTAGAGATGTCGGAGGAAAATGGGTCTTCAAAGTCGCTAACGTCCAACGAAAGGCCCTTGGACCTGCCGTCGGACGTAAGTGGGGGGGCTGAGTCGGGCAAGCACACGCTCTCGCTGGGGGGAGATATACGTATTGGTCCCGCAGTTTCACCTAGGATGGAGATAGGACTCGAGGACATCTCGTAAACGCATGCAGCCCCGGTACGAGATTTGGCGCACAGAGAACATGCAGGTCGAGCTCCGTCGCAGCGCTACCGGGGACGATCAGGAAGATGGACAGGATGAGTGCCGCGGTGCTCGTACCTTCTTCTTTCTCCTGATGGGCAGGTGTCGCAGATCAGCGGCGCAATTGCCGAATGGCATGGGTTACTGACCTGCACTCGGTACAAGCTTCCCCCTTCGTAAGCGTCGGGATCGTTGGGAGCAATCCCCCCTCTGCAAGATGCTGTTGGGTCGGTCTTCCCAACTGGCCGTCCCAGACCTAGGGGATGGTGAACAGCTGCCCAAGAGCCAATCTGGAATGAAACCTACGAGGTACCTGCGAACACTTCCGGGGAACTGGTCGGATCGGTTTCAAGCTCTCTGCGCGGTGCGAACACTCACCTGTTCTTGCTACCGTTATTAGAGGACATGGCTCCGCGGTCAGCAGAGACCCACCGAATCGTGAGTCCGCCTTATGTATATCATTGAATGTGTGTTGGTTTTTGGCTCTCGTCCAACAGCACAGCCACTGCTGTGATGAGTAACCTTCGACAAACACCATGAGATCTGCTGGAGGGAGGCCGGGACCATGGCGAGGAAGTCTCATTCCTGACGTAATACAAAGGGGGAGGCTATCCAAATGGGTGCCTATTGGTATTCGCGGCTCTATAGCACCCCATACTTGCTATGATCCTAGGATGAGTCTCATGAGTCCCAGTTCCAGAGCCGGCGCTGAAAGCACTGAAGATGCAGGGCAAGTCGGACTTGCCATATATGGAAGGGCCGCGCCTCGGCCCGTTACCGAGAATGGGCACTCGATTTTTCAAGCTTCATCCGCTGCCTTAACCATTCGATGTTCAACGGGTAGAGGCCGGAGCTTTGACAGAGGAATCGGGTGGTTGGGTAGCACTGGTTCCCTGTTGGTTGGTTGGTTAGTCGGCCGTCAAACGGTGTGCTCCTGATAAAGCCTACCCGCGACAAGGGGTTTTTGGGATTTGCGGGCTCGAACCCACATATTGCACCGGGTTAAAGGCGTCCGGGGAGAATCGATTGGAAAGGGTGTGTGCCTGTCACCACAATCAACGATCGCCAGCGAATGTCGCCCTTCGGCGTCAAATTCCGCGCACCGCAGGGCAGTGCGATAAGTCTTTCCGTCCACCCCGCATCCTGGGTTGAGGGTGTCCCAGGGGGCGTCATGTGGTTCGCACGCAAGGTCCACGGTGACACATTGGACGATAACCAGATATCTTGGCGATCACTTGTGTCAGCAGGAGTACTTGAGCCGCGAGCTGTAGACCTTTCTCGACGAACGATGTCATATGCGCCTCGAAAAATCCAGGTACGAGCCGCAATCCAATGTCAGGACACGAAACGTCAGGTAGTGGATCCAGGTACATGCGCCCCTCGGACCTCACCTGAACCGGACTCCCGTTGTATCTTTTCTCGGTTGGACAGTCCCGCCCGCGAAAGAACGTTGAACGGAGATCACGGTAATTGGCAATACCTTATAGCATTCCGCTCCTTCCCATCTCCCGGAGTTCGAGCGGGTGTGGGGGAGGAGACATGATGGATCGGGGAGATGGAAGCGATGCGCGGATGGAAGTCTCCTATCAGGAACCCCGAACCCTGGTTGAATACCAACCGCCTCGGTCGTCGCCTCCCTCCGTGCTGATCCTGAATCCCGTGGTGAGCTCACATACCCACTACAGATCCAATCTCCAGGTTCACTTCCCGAGCGCCATGTGGGGAACATTGATTTGGGCAGGTGGCAGTGCTGCTTCTCCCGATTAACTCACTTCATTGAGCCAAAGAATCCTACATAAGCGGGATGAACGCTCGACGCACTCTTTATGACTCAATACACAGCCTACTTATCATCAAGTTCGGACCCTGATTATCCGAACCCACCTTTCCCCCACCCACCCACCACACTCACACATTAACACCCCACCACTGTGACCACGAACTTCATGAGGATGGCGGCTGGGGTCGAATCGGCGCTCGAGTTTATTGGAAAGGTCAAAGAGGTCTACGGAGCGGAACCGTCACGGTATGATAGGTTCATCAATGTGTTGAAGGACTTCAAGGCTGGAAGGTGACGCTCCACGATCCCCGTCCTAACTTGACCTGAGACCACGAAGATTACCCCCCAGAGCGGACGTGCGAGAAACGACTAAGAGGGTCCTCGTGCTCTTTCAAGGGCACCCAGCACTCGTCGAAGGGTACGCGACATTCCTGCCGCTTGGGAACACCATCCAAGTCCCGACAGATCCGCAGGAGAACATCCTCGTGACAATGATTACTGGGACTATGGAGGTCGCCCGAGATGGGACGGTGATCAACGAGACTCACACGGAGGTGCCTGAGCTGACCGAGCGGGATAAACGCCTTCTGGAGAATCTCCGGGCTCGAATCGCGGACTCTGAAGAGTACAAGACAAAATACGACGTATTCGTGACCTCGTTTGAGGCTTACCTGAAAACTCCACCTGAGCGGAGGAAGGTTTGTGGTGCTGGCATCTTTCGACGATGCTTTTTTTTCTCACTCCCGGCTGAGGCTTCGCTCGGCGCTGATCAGGGTTACGAATTCGTCGAGAAGCTCAAGGAGCTTCTAGGGGATGATGATGAGTTCAAGAAGGTGCTGTCTGAAGTTTTTAACTAACTGCGATGGTGTCGCTGTTCAAGTGATGGTGTCGGTAATACAAAATTAATCCCCTCGCACCCCCCATGTCCGACCTGGACCTCTCAGAACCTTGAGGATCCTCTTCTCGACTTCAGCAACGACTTGACGTTCGGTGTTGAGGCTGGTGATGAAATACCCGAGGTCTCCCAGAGTACGGAAGTGAATACCAAAAGAGTAGGGGCTGGTCGAGTCAGGATCTGTGTCCCTAATGGGACCCAAGATCTCCTGTGCAGCGGTGGATCGGTATCCTTGAACCGGAGGAAGGCGTGAGCTTCGCGTAGGGAACGTATAGACGTTTGTAAATTGTTACCTCTACCCCCATCGTCGATTTTGATGGCCAAGACGCATCCCAATGTCATGACCTCCTTCACCGATTCCAGCCTCGAGAGTTCATCTACGAACTCTGGATCCCAGAAACTCCACACTTTTGCCGCTTCATTAGGAGAAACTCCCCCGGTCCACTTGCTCGCTGCCTCCTTCCAACCCTCACTCTGCGCCAACATCCTAATTTGCTTCAATGTCTCGTTCGCGACCTCACACGCGATTGGGTAGGCCGTATAACTATGGCCATGCAGTAACGCCTGATCCTTCGTTCCCCCCACGAAAGCTTCGAAAATCTCCTCTTTGGCGAGTGTCGCGGCGAGGGGTACGAGACCCCCGCTAAGCATTTTTGCATATACGGCGATGTCTGGGTGAACGCCAAGGACTGTGGAGGTGGTTTGGTGACCCATGCGGTAAGTGCCGACGAACACTTCGTCGAAGATCACAGGGATTCCAGACCACCTCCCCTGGGTTGACGGTTTTACGAGAGGGGAGCGAGACCGGACCACGTCAATAAGTACCCGTTGGAACAACGGGTCGACGAATACCATCCCACCAGCCCCCATGACCAGAGGTTCGAGAACGAGGGCGGCAATTTCGATCTTGATATTGTCCAGCGAATGTTCAATGAATTCTCTATAGACCTGGGCGAGAGCGGTGCCTAGGCGCCCTCCGACATCGTAGGCGGCGTTCAACGAGCCTTTCGCCCCGGTCCACACAAAGCCCTCTTCACTGACCCCACCTCTTGAGGCGAGCTCCCGGAGCGCCTGGGGAAGGTCTATGCTGATCCGCCCATCCCGGATCACCAGAGATGGGGGGTCGAACCAAAAGCCTTTTGAGTCGTGCCATTCACAGGTGTAAACTCCGTCCCCGGCATCACAAGCATTCATGGCCCCGATAGTGTCCCCGTGATAACTCCCCTTCAAACCCAATACGCCGAGCTTCTTCGCCCGATCTCCTCCGGGCTTTCCTTCGGCGGGATGCCCCCTTGTGAAAGCTCGGAGAGCCATTTTTAGAGCGACTTCCATCCCCGTGGATCCATTGTCGGAATAGAACACACGGGATGCCCAGCCCTTTCCTGGGCCTGCGAGGAGGGTTTCGGCCAGGCTCAGCGCAGGGAGGTGGGTGGATTGGGGGAAGAGCACGTGCCCGTATCTACCAGCTGCGCGAGCAGCTGCAAGTGTGAGGGTGGGGTTGGAATGTCCGAGGGTTTGAGTCCACCATGACGCTGATCCATCGAATTGAGAACGCAGGAGCAACCCAGCGTCATCGGAACCAGGGGCATGGTGGTCGCCATAAATGCTAAAATGGTCTTTGTGTGCGCTATCGATAACAGCAATGGATCCGGGATTGGGGTGCATGAAAGAGTGTTGGACGAATGGCCACCAGATCTGGGTGTGTGTTCGGGAGGGCATCGAGTCGAGCTCGTCGAGACGAGATTTATGTCGCTTCGTGAGCTGAGCGATTACCTCCGATAGTTCAGAGGACTTGGATTCAGAGATACCCTTGTAATAACTCTCCAAGTTGAACATATCTTCCTCGTTAGAAGGCAGCCGAGCTGGTGGGGGCGGGATCGCCACCACGGGCACACCTTTCTCAACGAAGTAAGAGGTTAGGTATTCCCAGTTCTGGTAGTAGTCCTCTCGGAAGAGCAGCAGGGCGTCGACGATGTATCCCCTGAGCGAAAGAGATTCGTAGGCGGATATCGTGGATGAGATTCCTCCCAGCCTGGAGTCCCCAATCAAGAGCGTCGGCAAGAACAACGGGCGGTATGCGTCCAGTTGGGTCGAGCCCGATAACGTCGGACTGTGCACGCCTAGGGTGGTAGATATCAGATTTTTGGAGGGAGATCGCCATCTGGACCAATTACCCCCTGCTGTCTCAATGTAGACATGGCCGGCGCCTGAAGTGTCCCTGACATATGATGACACGCGGTTTGCTATCGTGTTGACCAGAGTACCATCGGAGACCTGTGGAGGGTGTGTCAGTCTTGTCCCGAGAAGTGGGGAGCGGAATAAATACCTGGTCTGCGCCTCCCTGACGAAGTACAGCAAGGTGCGGACTGACCGGTTCGTTGAACCGAAAAAGACAGTCAACCTCCACGCGGCCGGTGAAACTCCCGGAGAATCGACGAACGTGCCTGTTCCATGAAGTGATTAGCATCTTCGGCGATGGCGCGAAATGAGTGACATGGCATTCATACAAATCGTCCGCATCTCCAACATCACCTGTGCTAACAGGCTTTAGGTATAACACGTTGTGGCCGCGATGCGCCGACGCCCGGACCAACGCCGTCGCAAAGATGGTCTTGCCAACGTCGGTATTCGCACCAAATATCTGGTGGACCCTCAAGTGTCGGTACAGGAGTGTCATAAAAGAACGCCGGTGGGTTCGAGAGAGGGTGCGACTGTGGGAAAATGCAACAATTGGGCTTGTTGTCCGCTCAAAGTAAATAGCAATAGACTCCGCAGACGACGAACGGTTCATTACCTACGAAAAACCGACAAGGGTACATAAGTTGTCAGCTGCTAGCGGGGTTAGGGGAGGTTGAGGCGTTTTGAGGTGTGTCGGCGGTTTCCGATCTCGCCATCGTCATCCCTCTCCTTCTCCCTCCATACACTCTCCCATACCCACGGCCGCCGGCACCTCTGGCGATGACCACCATGTACGCACAACACTCGATGCCGTCCAGGCCATCGTCTTCCTTCTATCCAGACCAACAACAACAAAGGATCGCCTCCCACACTTCCCAACCAGACTTCTACCCCCAACAACACCCAATACCGCAGCAACGGACGGGAGCCGGTGTCTCCGTCTATACTCAAGAGCAGTCGCGGTATGAACCTGCAGACGACCTAGACCAGTACAACCCAGACAACAACGACGACTTTTACCACGGAGATGGCGGTTACACCCCTCGGTCAATACCCGACTCTCGTCCATCCACCCCCCCTGGCCCCATCCTCGACCATTCCCACCTACGGCCGGGGAAGGAGGCTTCCCTCCTCTCCCACGAACGTACCCTCGCCCTATATCGTACCAACGCAAAGAAGACCCAGGATCCCGAGCTTCAGTTCGAATTTGCCGTCTTTTTGGTGGATGCCGCCAAGCACTGGCCCGTTCCCACCCTCGAGCCATCAGGTGTAAACGTCATTGACATCGAAAAGGCCCAAAACAAACGAGAGGATCTCTACCGCGAAGCTACCTCCTTGCTGCGAAGACTGGCAGACCGGGGGCACATGCCGTCACAATACTTCCTCGCTGATTGTTACGCCAACGGGATTGGTACCACAAAGGGCAAACAAGACTTCGATCGCGCCTTCCCTCTCTTCATGCTCGCCGCCAAACACGGCCATCCGGATGCCGCGTATCGTGCCGGTACATGTTGTGAGAACGGTTGGGGTTGCAGGAGGGAGACTGCGAAGGCGTTGCAATTCTTCAGGAAGGCTGGTGCTGCTCTCCACCCAGGTTCGCAATATCGATTAGGCATCGCGGAATTGAACGGGGAGTTGGGATTATCGAAGAGACCAAGGGAAGGTGTCAAGTGGTTGAAAAGATCCGCCGAACATGCAACCGCAGAATTTCCTCACGCCCTCCACGAACTCGCTCTTCTACACGAGAAGGGACTCGACAACGTCGTCTTTATGGATTACGAATACGCCGCAGAACTGTTGGCTCAGGCTTCGGAACTTGGCTACGCCCCAAGCGCGTACAAGTTAGGAGAGTGCTATGAGTACGGGAAGATGGGATGCCCCCAGGACCCGGCCCTCTCCATCCACTACTACGTGCGCTCTTTTTCATCCTGGTCACCCACCCCCTAATTTTTTTTGTCAGAATATTGCCGCTCAACAAAACCATCGAGACGCGTGCTTCGCTCTGACTGCATGGTACCTTGTCGGATCGCCTGGCGTCCTCCCGCAATCAGACACGGAGGCATACCTCTGGGCAAGGCGAGCCGCTGAGGCAGCTCTTGTAAAGGCGATGTACGCGGTTGGCTATTTCTTAGAGGTCGGGGTTGGAACGCCGCCGGATATGAAAGAGTGGGTATATGCACCTCGTTTGACGGGAACCATGGTTACTGACTCTCGGGTCCCATTCCTACCATAGGGCAATCTCTTGGTATAAACGTGCCGCCGAGAGAGGAGATAGACGCGCGGCGCAACGGCTGAAGACGAACTCTAACACCCCGATCATTCAACCTGGTGGACCCGGATCTGTCTTGCGAAGAAACCCAGACGGCGAGGATTCGAACGGAAAGGCTGGCAAAGACAAGGATTGTGTTATCATGTGAAGCTCGGACATTAGACCGCCCATTCCACTCGTAACTTCTATCCCCCCGGTTCCCCTGGTTGTTTGTCCGTTCGACCGTTCTCACCATCGAGGGCCCACACGAATGACACTCACCCAACCCCGGATCGTAATCTGACCCACTGTCTGGGACAACTGGGATATCTCTGGTTTTCCCTTCCGCAATCACGAACTCTCCCACCTCTCACCTGTATCCCCATCTCCAAACAGGGTTTTTAGAATCCCACGTACATATACCCTGATAGGTCACTTTTTCACCCCTTACATCCGTTCTCGTTTAGTGACCTCACGTGTATCGACCACTGGTTCCCCCTCCATGATCCCCTTTTGGTTATTCACTCATCCGTAGTCGCCCACCCCAACCTGTCCCGTATTTCCTCTCCCACCCTGCAGACTTTCTTACAATTACCAGCATGTAACGTTTATAATCCTCAGCAGCATAAATCGTGGAGGTGAAACTATCTGGCATCGTCACGTGGCGATGATCCAAGTGTGCGCTAGCGCTTCAACCTTGCAGAAGACGACGAGCCACCTGGGTCCTACACCTTGGATAAAACATGTCCAACCTCCTTCGAAAACGGCGCCCGACGGCGAGTGGGACAGGAACCGAGCCAAGCTCATGTACGAAACTCTGCTACGATCGTAGTACAGGTTTCGCTGACCTCGCGCAGCAAAGAGACAGCGGATCGTCGATGCTGCGAAGGTGCTTCTAGATGTTGCAAAGGAGTCATCCGATTGGTTCCCTCCCCTGAAATCGTGTTTGGGAGGTATCAGCGCAGTTGTCAAACACCACGAAGTGCGCGAGATCTAATTTTGCTTGGGCGCAACTGACAGATTTCTCTCAGCAAAGCAAAGATGTTAGCGATAAACTCGAGGAGTTGATTCCATGGCTGACGAGATTGCGAGAGGGTCTGGCGAAGGTGGACGCCAGCGAGGGCCAGCGGGAGGTTGAGAGGCGCGTACAACTGGCAAGGTTAGCACCGAATCAAAAATTCCTTGCTCCCGAGAACTGACCATCTGCAGGACCTTGGAGGATATCACGCAACAGTCGCAGGCCTTGTTGGCGAAGGGGACGTGTTCTCGATTCCTCGATAAGTCACGAGACGCTCAAGAAATTGGAAGGTTCGTCGAACAGCTTCGGCAAGCAATTCTCATCTACCAGGTATGCGTCATGGTCTGTAACGATGGGACGGAGTTAACACCTTTGGGACAGGTATCACAACAACAGTCGATGAACGAGCAAATCGCGCAGTTGACTGTAGGTTTTCCCTTGTCGGCTCGCCACTGGCACTGACGGTCACTCGGTCGAACGCAGTCCTCTTTGAATATGTTCTTGAATCTCCACGAGGTAGAACGGCAGCCGTGTGTTTCGAGGCACCCACTGATGTGTTGGCAGAACCTACCGGGAATAAGGGGGAAAATAGGATCCGCCCTTGCACGGTTGGAGAGGCTCAAAGCAGGGGCGGGTGCCACGACTGATGCTGGAGAGTCCAAGCGACGGATGGCCCTGTTTGGGTGAGTATTGCCGGTCCATCGTGAGTGAGTCCCCACGTTGATCACATCCCAGCACTCTCGAGGGTATCAAGGACGAATTGCAGTCCCTGTCCGATCGCTCGAGCGCTCCTGGCTACCGGGAAAATGACGCGGACGTACACGCCGTGTGTGAGCTCGCAGAAAACCTCAGGGACACAATTCTCGAGTACCAGGTCAGTCTTGAAACCCTTTGCTCACCCGCGGGATATCTGAGGTATCGCTTAGTTCGCTCAGCAGAAAGTGTCATACGAGCAAAATTGTAGATTGATTGTACGTCCCGGATCACATCACCTCACCACAGGGCAGACATTAACCCGCTATTGCAGGACACAGGTCCAACGCATTACAGCTTTCCTTTGACCCATACTCATCGATTAACAGCCGAATCACTGGTTCTAAACCACTGCCGCCGTGCTCAAGGGGCCGGATATCAACACGGGGATCGCCAGGGGTGCCTCACAGGAACCCGAGTGTGTGTCTTGAACGAGATTGAGCATTGGGCTGAGGACTTCAACCAACCTCCAGTCTTCTGGCTTAATGGGCTTGCTGGGACAGGGAAATCCACCATTGCACAAACCATCTCAGAGAGGATGTTTGCCAATGGCTGCTTGGGAGCATCATTCTTCTGCTCAAGAGGTTTTGAGGACCGCAGTAACCTCAAATTCATCTTCCCCACACTGGCAATTCAGCTTGCACAAAAGTACCAAGACTTCCGGTCCTCACTTGTCCCGCTCCTCCAGTCCAATCCAGATATCATCCATGAGTCACTTCAAGAGCAGATGCACAAACTCCTTGTTGAGCCCCTTACATCTGCAGGCGTTACAACTGTGATTGTGATTGATGCTCTTGATGAGTGTAAGGATGAGGACCCAGAATCTGCCATCCTCCTTGTACTGGGACAGTCAGTTTCCAGAATTCCACAGATCAAGTTCTTCATAACCAGCCGGCCAGAAGTGCACATTGTGTCTGGGTTCCGTGGCCCATTGCTGAGGGGATTAACAAACACCTTTATTCTCCACCATGTCAAACGTTACGATGTTGATAGTGACATCTATCACTTTCTCAAACATGAATTATCTAAACTTGCACGCAGGCCTCAGTGCTGGCCAACAGATGATCATCTCAACTTGCTTTGCCAAAGGGCAGCAGGTTTCTTTGTTTATGCTGTTGCAACAGTCAACTTCCTCAAACACAAGTTCAAGCGGCCCTCAGAACGACTTGATGTGATTGTGAAGTCTCCAGAGAGTACAGTTCATGAAGGAAAGGTGGTGTTGAAGGTGTATAACAGCCTGGATTCCCTCTACACATCAATCCTTCAGGAAGCCTTCTGTGAGGGAGATGAACCAATGGTCCGTTCTGTGCTGGGTGCTGTGGCCCTTGCTGCAAATCCACTTTCACCATCTGTGATTGCCAGGCTGATGGGTTTTGAGCATGATGAAGTCCTGTCCCTCATCCAGTCAATCCAATCATTGCTGGTACTAAATGAAGATATTGACCACCCTGTTCAACCATTCCACAAGTCTTTTCCTGACTTTATCACAGACCCATCCCGTTGTAGTGACCCACAGTTCTACATATCCCCCAACCATCATATTGACCTTTTCCTGTGTTGCCTTGGACTTATGGACAAGTCACTGAGGAAGAATGTGTGTTCAATCCCTGATTACCTCCTCAACTCTGAGGTGGAGGATTTACCAAAGAGGGTTGAAGAGAGTGGTATCCATGGGGCCCTGGAGTATGCATGCAAGTCATGGTACAGGCACCTCATTGTGACAAAGTACAAGACTGCAGATGTAGTTTCCATTCTATGTTGCTTCCTGGAGCAGAGGCTTCTCCTCTGGTTGGAGGTCATGAGTGTCCTTGGTGCCATGGGTGATGCTGCATGTGCATTGAATGCAGCTGTAAAGTGGTTGACTGAGGTATGGTCAGATTGATAGCTTGATTACCAAGCTACTTAATGCTAACCCAAAGTCAGATTCAGGGCTTCACCAACATTGGTACTCTACTCAGCACTGCTACTGACTGCCTCCGCTTTGTGACTGAGTTCTTTGAGATCCTCAGCAAGGCAGGGCCTCACATCTACCACTCTGCACTTCAACTTGCACCCCAGTTGTCAATTGTCCGGAAACTGTATGGCAAACAGATCTACTCACCAAGGTCAAAGGTTATGGCTGGGATACCTGCTTCATGGGATTTGTGCACAGCAATTGCTGGAAGTGTACAACAGAATGCTTGTGCAGTTTGGTTCCCATGTGGTCAATTTATTGCAGTCACCTTGGGGGTTACAATACAAGTCCTAGATTCAAACACCCTAGAGAAGGCATCTGTCCTTAAGCCACCCTGCAGCCTGCAAGGTGTTATACC
>Ga0307516_10002235_pt1 | contig 26192 bp, 25 predicted proteins | sample 19_EM_MG_FD_203310 | JGI IMG/M metagenome (GOLD analysis project Ga0307516, IMG submission 203310) | Populus trichocarpa ectomycorrhiza microbial communities from riparian zone in the Pacific Northwest, United States - 19_EM | ecosystem: Host-associated > Plants > Roots > Unclassified | place...
CCTACTTCCAATCTCTCCACCTCCACCTTCATCCTTGCTGCCCTCGCGTCCGCGTCCGCGGCCAGGGCTGCCATTCCCTCCATCATCCTTCCTTCCAGCGCGATCACTCTTTCCTCCATTCTTCCACACAATCCGGCTACGGCGCACAGGATCTGCTCAAGTGCCAATGCTGCCGCAAAGCCTACGGGGCCGGAGGTGTAGCAGGAGGATTCCGGTCACTGCGGGCGCTGCGGACGCTACGCCCAGCGGGCTGTCTAGAGTCCGGGTGACACGGACAGTGCTACGGGAGTGTGACATAGGGCTAGATAGGATGCCTTGACTACTCCGTGCTGCTCAACAGCTAACGTAGGCTCGGTTCCTTCGGGGTAAGCTCATAGTCACACTTCCGTCAAACTCACATGCCGCTCGTAGTCACACTTCCGGCGTACTCATGTGCCGCTCGTAGTCACACTTCCGGAGTACTCACGTACCACTCGCAGTCTGGCGGTATCCGTCATGCCCGGCGTAGTCTTGTCGCCGTCTTCTCACATGCCTTGCGTGGGCTGGTTGTTCTTGCGGTATCCGTTACACCTGGCGTGGTCTCGTCATGGTCTTCTCACACCCCTTGCGTGGGTTCGTTGTTCTTATCAGGGGTGGTGGTCGCAGCGCAGGTTCACGGGTAGAGAGAGGTAGGTCTGTGGAGAGAGATAATATGTGACTTCGATCTATTGCGCTCCTCCTCGCCGTACCACCCCAATGGGGCTCCCATTTTTGTGATAAACGTTCTCCGCCTCCTGCTAGCCTACGAACAGTCACTCTGGGATTGGTCCACCCTCTCAGTACCCATCTAGCTATGGCGTGAAGCACAAAGTATACAGGCCCGGGCTCGCCTTCTAGTCATCTCAAAAGGAAAGAAGAGGCACCAAGGAAAAACAACAACTCAAGGAAAAAGAAAAAGGTGTGTGGTCACGCAGGCCGGAGCCCGTGACCGTGTGGTGGGTTGGTCGCGTGTGCTGAAGCCCGCGACCGTGTGGTTTGGTGGTGACGAGGCAGGGGGCGTCAGTCACCGTGTGGTGTTGTTTTGGCGTTCGCATGTGCCAGGGCACTCGATTGCCAGTGGTGTTTGGGGCAGTGTAGGCTGTGGCCAACAGCTGCGGGGTGGTGGTGGGCATTCGGGCGCATACGCGGGTGTATGCAGCCGTTGGGGGAGGTGTTGGCTCGTGTCGTTGACCATATGCACCGGTCATACAACCGCCGAGGGGGCCTGGTGGATGCGCGAGCAGGAGCCCACGACCACTGGGCATCATGGTGGCGGTTTACACAAGCCAAAACTTGCGGCCGCCGGGTGGTGGTGGCCGTTCGGTATGTGCGTGGGTACATGCGGCCACCAGGAGGGGTTGTGGTTGATGACTCGTCATGATCTAGATAGGTCGCATACGAGTATAATGATTAAACAAAATAATAATAATAGGGGTTGTGGTTGGTGGCTGGCATCCAGGACAGGGGTCCGGCTGTAGCCGAGGTGTGGGTGGGTGTGGGCTTGGCTGACTTTTCAGGGTCAAAGCCATGCCCACGGGATTTTTGAGAAGGGGTCTGGTCGCACCGACGCAAAAGACGCGACCAGAGAGAAGTTGTAGTTTTCTGGCCCACGAGTGCGACAGGAAAAGAAAGAGTTGGATCTGTCGTGATGGTGCGACAGAGGAAGTGTTGTAGATGCCCTCGCCCATCAGAGGTACACTCTGATGGCCGTGGGGAGAAGTTGTTGTTGTTGCGCTCATGGAAGGTTGGGGGTGTTGGAGTGGATAATATGCAACTTCAATCTATTGCGTTTAGCACTACAGGCTATGTATGCTCCACCTTGCCATACCACCCCCATGGGGCTCCCATCTTTCCAAAGCTGCCCAAAATCACAAAACAAAACAAAACAAACAAACAGCAGATCAAGATCACAATATAAAGAGCATCTGCAACGTTCCAGCGAAGAAAGAGCACAACCTCATGTCTATCCTTCTCCGTCGTTCGTTGTCAAATCAGGTTTAGAACGCTCCAAAGTCAGGCTCCATGGAGTCAGAATCGGAGTCGTTGGTGCTATAGGTGGTGGTGTGGTCTCCATCGAGACAGAGGTGTGTTGAGTGTCCTAGCCCGGTGGCGCGCAGAAAGCGGCGTAATGGCAACGAGTTTTCAGGAGCTAGGAGGAAGTCCGGCGACTGTATATCACCCACCGCCGAAGAGAGGAGGGTTGTTCGTTCCACTGCCAGCAGTGGACAGTCACGTAGGAGGTGGAGTGAGGCGTATGGGGCCGAGCCGCATGGATATGGCCCTGCATCGATATTCGGTGGGGTGTCGGTGGGTGAGCGGTTGCAAAACACTCGCCACAATGCTCGTGTATCAGCCCAGTCGACATTGTGTAGGTGGTCAGTGAATTTGAAAGAAGGTTTCGAGAGAGGGAGTTCGGTCTTCCATCTTCGAAGAAATTCAGCGCATGCCTGGGTTTGCAGCGAGGTCTTCGTGGTGAGTGCAAATTGGCATGGTGTGGTGGAGGATGCTCCCAGTTTGACCAGTGTATAAGCCCGTTCATTCCCACATCTACCAAAGTGGAAGGGGCACCACACAGTGGAGATCTGCCAGCCCAGGAGTTAGAGTTTTTCAATAATTTCCAGTGTCCATCACGCATATTCATGGTTATGCTTGTTGAAGTGAAGGGTGTCGATCGCGGCCTGGTTGTTGATGCAGATGAATTCCGTAGAATTTGGCAGTGTGGTATTGAGCAGGGTGGAGACTGCTTCCTGTACAGCATGTAGTTCGGCATCGAACACCTCAGCACTACTACCGAAATGACATTTTCCCAAGGTGAACCGGTGGAGTTGCTGGTCGCCGTAGTGGTAAACTGCCCATCCACAGCCAACTGCACAGTTGGCGAGTTTGGAACCGTCTGCATACATGACAAATGTATGGTCTGTGAGTCTTTGTAGCCATTTTTGGTGCAGCTGTTGTGCTTTTGTCATTTTGTCAGGGTTTGGAGAAACAGTCTTCCCCACTCCTCCCATGGTTGTGGTTGCTGTCCAGTCCTCCAACTTGCCCAGTACAAGGTCTTTACTGAGGTTCGATAGGCGGTGCAGTCCAGGAAGGTTGGCGTGGGTATTGGTTTGTTCTCGTGGAGGTCCGAGGGCATGGTGAGTTGGGAGAAAGTGTAGTCGGATTGTGTATCGTAGTGATAGGTAGTCAAGGTATGTCTCCATCGGTGGTAGGTGAGCAAGAGTGATGAGATTTGTTGTTCTGGTATTGAGCGGAAGGCCAGTAATCCATCGGACAACAGCATTGTATGCCACTTTGAACGTAGTGACTACCCTGTGGGTTCCAGCCCACCATGCTGGTGATGCCCAAAACATTGCGGGAAGGATCACTGTCATTGCCAGGTGGTGGGCGATGTAGGTGGGGATACCACGGGACCGGTGTCGTAGGAAATTCAGGCTTCCCAGAACCTTGTTTGCTCTGGCAGCTGCCATCGTAGCGTGATACTTGAATGTGAGTGATTCATCGATAAACACCCCCAAGTACTTGATCTGTCGTCCGGCGGGGATAGTAGTACCGAGTACTCAGAGCGGAGGATGTGATCCGAGGCTCTTGTTTTTGTCCTTACTAATAAGGGGGAGGAAGTAGAGTAGTTTGGTTTTTGACATTACAAAGCGGAGTCCGAGTAGGGCACCATTCTCCAAGTGTTGTTCGGTTCGCTCCTCGAGATGTACGTTGGCTTCGGAGACTGTATGTGACAACTGTACCATGCAGACGTCGTCCACATAGGAGGTGTCGATGGCGTCAGCAGGGTAATGCTGTTTCTCGAGTATTGCATTACTGTAGATAAGGAAGAGGATTGGCGAGATCTATGACCACTGTGGTAGAAACATCGGTACGGTTGTGGTTCTTTAGATTGTTGGTTGAATCCGAAGGCGATTTTCCAATCAGTGTTAAATGCAACAACCCACTCAACAAGATTGGATGGCATCCGGCGTTGGCACATAATTTCGTAGAGTGTTGTTGGGTGGACCTGGTTAAACGCTCCCTCAATATCGTTTGTGAGATCTGCTGGCCATGTCGGTTTTTGGTTGGATGTCTTCTTCCTACTGATAGAGTTCGCGATGGGGGTTATCGTTCGTAGTAGGGCATCGATTGCAGAGTTTTCCGGTTGGGCACCCATTTGCGATGGGTGGGTCGCACCACACATCAATGCAGTCTGAGAGAGACGTTTTGCCACAATTGTCTCCAGCAGCTTCCCAAAACATGACTGCAGTGAGATTGGACGGTAGGATTTTGGGTTGAGTATGACTTTTTTCCAGGTTTGGAGATGACAATGCAATTGGCAGTCTTTCATTCCGGTGGATGTGCAGCATATCTGAGACATGCCGTAAAGACACAGGGGAGATGATGTGCGGCAGCTTCATTGAACTGATGTAAGGTACTATAGGTGATGTTGTCCAGTCCGCCTGACGTACCATATTTCAGATGCGCAATTGCCAGCTGGATTTCGTATGCTGTAACTCCATACTTCTAGGGGCGTAGATCTTTCTTGGAGGTGAGAAGGTCGGCAGGGAGTGGTGTTCGTTGTGCGGTATTGGGAAATAATGCTTTCCGTAGTACATAGCACTTTCCTTGAAAGCCGGGTCGTCCATCAAGTGGTGGGATTGGTTAATGGTGCGTGTTGTGATGTTTTAGTGTTTTCCAGACTGTTCGAGTGGAGGTGGTCTCAAGTTGGTGGATACGGTAAGCCGTGTTTGCATTTCGTACCATTATTGACCATTTGGAACGCTTGTACTCGCTTTCTTCGCGGTTTGCAGTGGTAGGTTGAAGACGGGCACGTCGGTTGGCACGTTTGACGCTCTGTTTGGCCAGGGTAACACTGTGGTTCCTCCAGGGTGCAGCCACCTTCTGTGCCACCATCAGTGGAATGGCCTCGTTGACAGCTTGGTTGATAAGGCGTGTGATGTTGGTTATTGCTTGGAGAGTGTCGTCCATCCCTTGGAGTTGTGACAGGTCCATTCCAGCAGACTGGACTCTGGAATCAAACAATCCCCAGTCGGCCCTACACAAGCACCGGCAGGGAACCACAGGTGCTGGGGCCATTGGCAGTGACAGGGTGACGGTAACAGCGCTGTGGTCTGAGGTAATATCGTGGTCAACCGCCAACGACAAGACGGATTGTGTGGTTGAACCTCGGGAAATACACAAGTCAATGGTTGAGGGGCGTCCACCATTCCTGGGATGGTGTGTGGGTATTGACAGCTCGTTCTGGAGCTGGAAATTGTTGTCTTCAAGCCAATTTGCAATCGTTTGGCTTCCACGGGAGATTCGCGCAGTCGACGGAAGGGGTCTCTGCCACCACAAATGGTGTGCATTAAAATCTCCCATAAGTAGGCAATCGTTTGGCAGTTTGAGTGTTGGGAGAATTGCAGCCTGAGGCTCCACTCGTCCTGGAGAATAGAAGTTCAAAAGGGTGAATGTTTTTTGGTTGTATGAGGAGGTGATTGCAGTCCCCAAAAAGGAGTCCTGGGCGGTAAAGACTGTGGTGGCACTTAAGCCGGGTGTATGATGTACGTATGTCACACATTTTGGTTTAACAGGTGACGGGGTAAAGATATCGAATCCTGGTAGAGAAGGTGGGTTTCCGTGTCTATCACACCATGGTTCTTGAAGTAGACAGATGAGGTTTTCGGGCTTCCTGTCAAAATCCTGGAAGGCTGAAATTGTCGTTGCTTGGCCTCGCACGTAGTTCAGCAGCTGCACGGACCCAACAGATACAGGGAGGGCCATTTAATCGGCCACTCCCACCATAGGGACGTCTCCCTGGATGGCTACACTGGTAGCTTTGTTGAACGTTCTAAGCTTAGCTTGTTCTGTACAATTTGGATCTGTTGCCTTGTGCGCTGAATTGCAATTTGTACATCGAATGGGAGGGTGGGTGCAGTTAGGACCCTTTCTGCAGGTTGGAAGGGTGCATAGATGTTCTTGAGTTTCGTGGGAGCCAGCGCAAATGGCACAGCAGGAGGTGTTCTGGCAGAGGGCAGCTGGGTGTCCATAGGCTTGGCAGTTTCAGCATTGTGTGCTCCGTCCGTATGGGATGTAGTCGTCCAACTGGCATTCGCGGTTGCATACGATTAGATTTTGGTGACCAATTGCGTTCTTCTTTACATCACCAGTCAGTATCATGACAATCATAGAGTTTATTTTACACTCGCGGCGCTCCCTGGGTGTCAGCCAGCGTGGTGTCTGTCCTTGTACCAGTTGCGGATAGTTGGTAGTAATACTGTCAGAGATCTCGGGTATCGAAAGGTCTGTCGGGACCCCATGCAAAAGGAACTGTCTAAATCACCTTCCAATTTCCACTTTCTCGCATGGGCCATAGTAAGAAAGGGTGTCTGCAATGATCGTAGTATAATCTTCGTAGATGATGATACTCTGGGTGGTGCCAGTGGTGAATATGATGTTGCCACGGACTGTAACTCATGCACGGATGAATGGAGGTGCAAGAACGTCTTGGTTCTCAATGATCGCCGAGTTAACCCGACGGAGAGCCACATCTGCCATTGTCTGCCACTCATTATAGGTTGTCTCGGGGCGGATACCATTGGTGTTGTCCTCATTGCCATTCTGGAAGTGGCAGATCACTTCCCGTTCCGCTTGTGGGTAATTAGTTGGAATGGGCTTTGGTGGGTTGGCCTTCGGCTTCCAGGGTTTGGGCAGTATGGTTTCCCATCCTCGAGTATTGGTAGGTGGCACCTGTGGCATGGCCAACACCACTGTGGCAGTAGCATAACCAGTGGCAGTGGCTGTACTGGCTGTATCTCCACCAGTTGCTTTCTTTGTCAACGTCTTCTTGAGAATTTTCTTAGCCGGGGCCGTGGGTAGTGTGTTAGACATGGGTGGAGTGTGCCGCTCTCTCACCAAGAGTTGATGCTGTATCTGGGTAATTCGTGAGTTGAGTACGGTGATTTGCTGATGCAGCTCACTGTTGGTGCTGAGGAGTGCGGCAGTGTTTTCAGTCACCGATGCACTGATATCAGCGGTGATACGTCTGTATAGTTCCTCCATCACAGAGTGTCAAGATCCTGCCTTTACTGCTCCGTGCTGCTCGACAGGTAACGTAGGGTCGGTTCTTCAGGGCAAGCTCGTGATCACACTTCCGGCGTACTCACACGCCGCTCGTAGTCACACTTACGGCGTACTAACACGCCGCTCGTAGTCACACTTTCAGCGTACTCACGCGCCGCTTATAGTCACACTTCCGGCGTACTCATGCACCGCCGGTAGTCACACTGCCGGCGTACTCACATGCCGCTCGTAGTCTCGCTGGATCAGTCACGATCGGCGTGGTCTCGTTGCCGTCCTCTCACATGCCTTGGGTGGGCTCGTTGTTCTCACGGTATCCGTCACGCCTGGCGTGGTCTCGTCGAGGTCTTCTCACACGCCTTGCGTGGGCTCGTTGTTCTCATGGTATCCGTCGCGCCTGGCATGGTCTCGTTGTTCGTATCGGGGTGGTGGTCGCAGCGCTGGTTCACGGGTAGTGAGAGGTAGGTCTGTGGAGAGAGATAATAGATTGCGTGGAGAAGAGTCTCCAGACTAGCAACTGCGCCCTTCCTTTATACCTTTCCTTTCCTCTGTGGAATCACAGCTTGCCCGCAAGACTGACACAGTTCCTCCCTAGCTCATCATGACTCAATCGCCGCGCCCAAGGAAAACACATGATCGCACTCGGCCGCCACGCAGCCAACACTCTACTCGTGGCAACAGGAGAAAGGACGCGCAAGCAGTAACAGTAAAGGAAAGGAAGACTGACATACAACTTGATCAAGGGAAAACAATACTCGTAACGAACATGGGAGAAGAACATGCAAGCCCAATCAATGGGAGACAACAAACGTAGCGGACAGGAGAAAGGATGTGCAAGTAACATAACGGAGAAGAAGGAGAGAGGTCTAGACCGGCCAGCGGCTGGGGATATCACTACCAGAGCGATATGGCGGAGATCGGTACAGGCGCCTAAGCACGGAGGATGACCATGGCTACGGCAGCGGAAATGAGGACGAGCCCTAGGGCGACAAGGGTGAGAGTGGCACCGGCGCCGGCGCCAAGAAGCCTGTCACGCCAGGTTCGTGACAGTAGGTCCCCTGTCCAGACCAAAGCTCCGGCGAGGTCATGTCGGGTCATCAGGGTCCGGCGGCAGATGGGGGTGCGGTTGATGCGGACGGGCCCGCTAGCCTGTTGCCGGGCTTGGAGTTGTTCGTTTATTCGCTGTTGTTCAGTGATGATGGCTCCCAGGGTGTTGGTCATCGGCTGGAGTTGCTGTTGGTCCACGTAGTGGAACTTGTTCATCCGCTGGGCAAGCGTCCGGTGTACGACGTGATTGCGGCGGGCGTCCCGGGTGGTTGTTTGATGTATCATGGTGATGATTTCCCTCAGGAGGGCGAGTTGCTCGTCCTGTAGTGCTGCAGTCGCGGCCGCGGGTTTTATGTTTTCCTGATCTTCCTGTGGTGGCGTGATAACCGCCAAGGTTTCACGTGGGGCTGCAGTGCTGCAGAGGAGGTGGTGGTTTTCCATGTTCACGAGGAACCGGCATTCAGGGCAGACCCGCTTTCCTCGGTGCCAGTCCGCACATGCTTTGACGGGGTTGAGCCGTCGTTCGCGGGTTACTTCGAGTTGTTCGTTAGGGTGTGGGAGAGGCCAGTCGCAGTTTGTCGCTCGGCGGCGTCGGCTTCGGGGTGGGTAGTAGTTATTGTTCTTGTTCTGGCAGTGGGTGTTGCAGTAGTCATCGTCTCAGGCCGTCCAGTGCAGGGATACGTGGTCGTTGGTACGGGGCTATCCTGCGGCGGACAGCTGGGGCAAAGCTGCGGCTGGAAGGGCGCCCCATCCGTCGGTCGTGGCGGCTGCAATGCCCCAGTCATTGTTCTGTTCGTTGGTGGGTAGTTCTGTTTGTTCGGTATCAGCGGAGGTTGTGATGGGAAACTCGGAGGTGCGGCTGCAGCCAGCGAAGGTCAAGCCTTCGTTGGTGTCGACAGTGGCGGTGGTGGACATATCGGGTTTTTTTTTAGAGTTGGGGTGCAGGTTTCTCAGGGTATTCCTCGTGGAACTGGCGGACCAGGTCGGGTAAGTTCTCAAAGTTGCAGGCAGGATACCAGGTACGATCGGGGTCATGGAAACTGGTCCACTTGACTCAATACTGGATCTGGTATCTATGGCGTCGGGAGTCGAGGATTTTCTCTACTTCCCACTCATGCTGTTCTTGGATGATCACAGGTGGTGGCGGTGTTTGTTGGCATTGCGAGATGGGTTCGGTGCTGGCTGTGGGTTTGAGGAGGCTGATGTGGAAAACTGGGTGGATCCTGACAGTGGCTGGTAGGTCCAGTTTATATGCTCTTGAGCCTACCTTCTCAAGGATGGTGTACGGGCCTATCTGCTTGTGGTCCAGTTTGTTTGATGGTCGGGTTGTCCCAATGTGTTTCCGTCGTAGCCAGACCCTGTCACCTGGGTTCAGTACCGGGTCTGGGTGTCGTGCTTTGTTGGCTTGCTCTGCTTGTGTCATTTGGGCCTCCTTAATCTCTGCGCGAAGTTCTTCATGCAAGCTTCTCAATGCCACAACATATTCCGATACTTCTGGGGTCTCCTCGTTCCGGGTGCCGAGGTCTGGCAGGAAACGAGTGTGACATCCATAGTTGGCAAAGAAGGGGGTCAATCTTGTGGTTCCGGTTTGTGCGTTGTTGTAGCAGAATTCAGCAATTGGCAACAACCTTTCCCAGTCGTCCTGTCGGTAGTTGCAGAATGCCCGCAGATACTGCTCGAGGGTGGCATTGACTCTATCCATTTGTCTGTCCGTTTGTGGGTGGAAGGCTGTGCTGAGGTTGCGTGATATCCCGATCGCTTCCGTTACTCGTCTCCAGAAGTCTGAGGTAAATAGGGACCCTCTGTATGATACAATAATGCTTGGCAGTCCGTGGGGTCTTATTACCTGTCGGAGGAAGTGGCCTGCCAGGTCTTCGGGGTTCATGGTGCCCTGGCAAGCGACGAAATGTCCCATCTTTGTGAGGCGGTCGATTATTACCCATAATGCGTTTATTCCATCAATTTTTGGCAGCGCGGTGATAAAGTCCGTTGATATCGTGTCCCATGGCCGCTGTGGGAGTTCCAGTGTCTTTAGCAGTCCAAATGGCGCGTGTCGGATTGGCTTGATGCGATGGCAGGTGTCACAGTGGTCGACGTATCTGTGGATGTACTTTCGTCGCCCTGGCAAGTAGAAGCTTCGGCTAACTAGTTCCAGGGTTCTTGCTCGGCCCGGGTGTCCCGCGGCTTGCGCATCATGGTGGTCTCTTAATATGCGTAGTCGAAGGGTGTCATCGTCTGGGATCCATATGAGGCCATCATGCATTAGCAACCCGCTGTTTTCCTCGCATAACCGTAGCGCGATCTTTCCCACGCGAGTGGTCCTGCTCGCCTTTTCCCTACGGATTTCTTGGATCTCTTTATCTGCTACGCTTAGTGTCCGGATTTCATTCAGGAGTTCTTTGTCTATCTCAAGGTTGATGGTTTCTGTTGTATTGGCCTAGAGTGCTTCGAACGCTTCTTCGGGTAACAGGATTTGGCCGTGGTTCTGCCGATGATTCATATCCCCTTCCCTGGGAGAGTCTCGTGACACTCTAGAGACGATGTTTGGCTTGCCGGCCAATTTCCCGGGTCGATACTTGATCACAAAGTCGTAGTTAGCTAATCGCTCACCCCACCGGGCTTGTCGCAAATTGAGGTCTTTTTTTGTTTTCCAGTATTCGAGGTTTTTGTGTTCTGTGAGGATCGTGATTTTTGGTCCCGTTGTTTTACAATAGGTATCCTATTTTCCTAGTGCGTCGACTATCACCAGTAACTCCTTATCGTGTATGTCGTAATTGCACTGCGGGTCTTTGAGTTTCCTCGAGTAGTATGCTATAGGGTGCAGGATTCCCTTTCCGTTGGGTTGTGAGCAGATTGATCCTATGGCGTAGTCGGAGGCCTCTGTTTCTATGGTGATGGATTGTTCGGGATCGAAGTGTTGTAGTATATATTCCGTGATCATTGCTTTCTTGAGCGTTTCAAATGCCTCTTGTTGTTTATCACTCCATTCCCATCCTTTTTCCTTCCTTGTGAGGGAGGATAGGGGTGTCGTGATTTTGCTATAGTGTCTGATAAAGCGCAGGTAAAAGTTGGCAAAGCCGAGGAAGCTCTGGATTCCTTTGATGTTTGTTGGTTACTTCCATTCTTTGATGGTCCGGATTTTTTCTTCGTCCATTTGCAGTCCCTGCGGTGATATGATGTATCCCAAATATTCTATTTCTGTTGTCGGGAATTCACATTTGGATGCTTTCAGTGTGAGCCCGGTTTCCTCAACTCGTCTCAAGATTGTCCGGACGTGTCTCCGCTGGTCTTTCAGATTTTGCGAGAAGATGAGGATGTCGTCCAGATATGCCATACAGAAGATATCAAGGTACTCGCTCAAAATCTCGTTCATCCATCGTTGGAATGACGCCGGTGCATTGGTCAACCTGTAAGGCATGACGCAGTACTTGTATAGTCCTTACCGGGTTCGGAAGACTGTTTTCCATTCGTCTCGTGCTGCGATTCGGAGTTCGTAGTAGGCGTCTCAGATATCTAGTTTGGTGTAGATGGTGGCATTGGATAGTTGATCCAGGGACTCTCCGATTAAAGGCAATGGTGTCCGGTCTTTGATTGTGATCTCATTCAGTTGTTAATAATCCACACATAGGCGTAGTCCCACGTCCTTCTTCTTGACAAAGTATATTGGAGCCCCAGCCGGAGAGGTGGATGCCCGGATCCATCCCCGTTTCTCATTGACATCTAGGTATTCCTTGAGTGCCTTCATTTTTTCTTCGTTCAGGGGTCGCAGGGGCTCGTATGGGGGCGTCTTTCCTTCCTCCAGTGGAATGTGGTGGTCGTGAGCGCGGTGGGGCAGAGGTGCCGTAGGTTCTTTTTCGGTGAATATTTCGAGGAACTCGTGATATTCCGGTGGAATTGGGTTTTTGCTGGTCTTGGAGGTTTCCTTGAATTTGCTGGTGATGGTCTGGCATACTTCCAATGGGTCCGTTTCGCCAATCTCCCAATTTTCCGGTGTATTCCTGTAGTATTGCTCCGTGGCCTTTTCTTCCGGGACCGTGTTCGCTCTTGGTGAGCTAGGTACGCATTTTTCGGCGCAGTGGTCCGAGTGGAATTTCACAGTATGATTGTTCCACCCTATCACTGGATCATGGTGCTTGAGCCATGGGAGTCCTAGGATGATTGGCGCATTTCCGATTGTGATGCAGTGTAGCCGGATGTCTTCCTCGTGATGATTGATTGTGAGGTGGACTTGGGCGTCGTGGGTTACTGGCCCGCCGGTGACCTCGCTCCCATCCACGGTCAGGACCCGTCTTGGTGTTACTTTTTGCTGTATTGGGATTCCACTTGCTTCGGCATAAGCCTTGTTGACAAAGTTCTCGGATACCCTGCTGTCTACTAGGGCGGGGTGTTGTGTTCGTTTCCGTTGGTTGCTATGATTCGTTCTTTAATCCTGATCTTCTCTTCGGAGTCGTACCTGGTTGTTCGTATTCTGTAGGGTGGGTCTGCTTCTGCAATGGGTTTCTCCCTCGGCTGGCTGTTGCCTAGGCCTATTCCCAAGGGCTGTAGTTTCCCGCCAGTTCGGGTTCTTTCCCTGCTTCATTGTTTATGGTGTCTTCTTCGTACGTGGCTTCCGCTGACCGATATGGCCTTCTCCATGGGGCTTGTGCTTCCTTGGGCTGGTGGCATTCCTTCGCAAAGTGCCCCTTTTTTCCGCAATTGTAGCATTCGTCCGTTTGGGGTCATCGGGGGATCCGGGTCGGTGTTCGGGGTATGAACTTGAACCGTCGGGTAGCATCTAGGTCCATTGGGTCCCCCGGGGCGCTGACGGGTTCTTTCATGTGGACATGGAAGCGCACTTCTGGACTAACTGCAGGGCGCCGACTAATGACTCCAAGGTTGCATAGGCGGCTGTCTGTTTTGATGGCCGCGGTGGCGCAGTCTACCAGGACGGTGGCTGGTACTTCACTGATGACCAGGTGCCTATTTACTTCTGGGTGTAATCCGTCTCGAAATCACGCGATGCATACGTTGTCCACGTACGTGAGATCTGCTTTGATTCGTTGGAATTCTGCCCAGCAGGTTGCTGCCGTCCGGTTTCCCTGCTGGATTTTCTGGAATTTTTCGAAGGCTATTTCCTCGGCATCCACCTGGCCGAAGGCGTTCTTCATGTTAGTTTTCAGTTCTTCCTATGTTAGGTTGATTCCTCCCTCCTGGTTCAGGAAGGTTTCCACCCAGTTCCATGCCACCCCGTGGAGTAGGGAGGATGCGTATCCCGTTTTTTTCTCATCGTCGTCGAATCGATTTCCCTCTGTTCTAAACTTCAGCTCACACTAGGCCAAGAAAGTTTTGATTTTTGCTTTTTCTCCTTCGAACGGTTCAGGGTCCCGGAGCTTTGGGTACCTGGTCTGCGGCGGTCTGTCGCATGCCGCCGGGAGGGCCTGCAACATTTCGGTTCTCAACAGGTGGGGTCCTTCTGTCATTCTTCTGGTCTGTTCTGGTGACTCGGGGGTCTGTGGCCTGCATCTTTGCTCTGGGGTTACTGGACTCGGTGCTCGCTGGTCGTCAGGGACCTCCCTAAATTTGCTCAGGTTGAGGGGGTCCAGGGACTCCACCGTGTCTTTCTTGTTGCTATGTCAGGTGTCGATAGGGAGATGCAAACTAGTGTCAAGATCCTGCCTTGACTACTCCGTGCTGCTCGACAGGTAACGTAGGCTCGGTTCTTTGGGGCAGGCTCGTGATCACACTTCCGGCGTACTCACACACCACGCGTGGGCTCGTTGTTCTCGCGGTATCCGTCACGCCTGGCGTGGTCTCGTTGTTTGTATCGGGGTGGTGGTCGCAGAGCCAGTTCACGGGTAGAGAGAGGTAGGTCTGTGGAGAGAGATAATAGATTGCGTGGAAAAGAATCTCCAGACTAGCTACTGCGCCCTTCCTTTATACCTTTCCTTTCCTCTATGCAATCACAGCTTGCCCGCAAGACTGACACAGTTCCTCCTTAGCTCATCATGACTCAATCGCTGTGCCCAAGGAAAACACATGATCGCACTCGGCCGCCATGCGGCCAACACTCTACTCGTCGCAACAGGAGAAAAGACGCGCAAGCAATAACAGTAAAGGAAAGGAAGACTGACGTACAACTTAATCAAGGGATAACAATACTCATAACGAACATGGGAGAAGGACGCGCAAGCTCAATCAATGGGAGACAACAAACGTAGCGGACAGGAGAAAGGACGTGCAAGTAACATAACGGAGACAAAGGAGAGAGGTCTAGACTGGCCAGCGGTCAGGGATATCGCTACCAGAGCAATATGGCGGAGATCCGTCGAGGCGCCTAAGCGCGGAAGATGATCGCGGCTGCGGCAGCGGAAATGAGGACGAGCTACAGGGCAACAAGGGTGAGAGTGGTACCGGCGCTGGCGCCAAGGAGCCTGTCGCGTCAGGTTCGTGACACAGAGTCAGTAATAAGCTAGAAGTCAGCATGCATGGCAGCATGTTCGGGGCTGAGTGGGAGTGGCATCTTCGGAGAATCGAATGCAGGCATAGCAGCAGCATTGCCAATTGCCTGAGTTGTGATCACGTGTTGATCTTGTCGGAATTCCATTTCGCCATTTTCGTCAAGTTCTGACAAAGGGTCGCTCTCCACGCGGGTGCGCTTGATTGTCAAGTGAGGTTGGGTTTCGAACATGTGGCTGGATCTATTCGGTGTTATCTCTGCTGCTGAGAGTGTGATTCTGGGACTGGATTGCTCTCCTCACGGGGAGGCTTTGGCCTGTGACACACGTGCGTCACTACTGAAAGCTTTTTTAAAACAGGTGCAGGAGGAGCCAGAGAGATATCTGGAGTTGGTGACTAGGTGGTGATGGGCGGGTAGGCAGTCCACAATCACTCAGGGAGTGTCGAGAGGGTGGAGGTCGAGGGTTGAAAACTGAACTCAAGATAATCAACTTTCTAGCTAATGGGGCTGTAGGCTGGCTCTCAGGCAACGTTATGAGACTGATTCTGATGTATTCGATAGCGTGAGGAAGAGGTTCGTGGCGAAAAGGTCGAGGTGGGGTTGAGGATCATATTCGATTACGATCTAATGCGCTTTATGTTGGAAATGCTTCTTGCACTTCGTTTAGATTTGGCGCTTGTGCCTTAGAGTTTGTTGAGAACAGAGTTTGTTGAGGACACGATTGCATGAGCGGAGGATCTCTGTTCGGCGGGTTCTTGCTCTTCTTCTTTTGTTCTATACCATCCAATACTACAACGAAGTTGTGAACTGCTTGAACTACCAGAATCCATACCCCTCATGTTTCCTCATCTCATACAGCATTCAGACTGCTCGAACTCCTATCGTTCATTTCTATTGTCATCGCTAATCGGTATTCTTTCAACAGGTTATGAGCCCGGAGCCGTAACCGCACGCAAAAGAAGGATCGAAAAACGAAACCATCACGAAAGCCTTAGCCATCAACACATCATGTCCTCCACCGAATCCACGAACGAGAAGGTCTTCAAGCATCCGCTTGGGACCATCACCCTACTCAACGACACGAACTACGCATCTTGGAAGGCAGACTGCGAACAGGTCTTGCACGGAATAAAGGCCTGGAGAATCGTCACAGAAGATGAACCAGAACCCGAGAACCCCGAAGGAATGACCAAGGCCGCCATCCATGGATGCAAGGCCTATCAGGACTTCACAACGCGGAAGGCCCAAGCCGGTGCTATCATTTACGGATCATGTAGCCCCGAAGTCGAGACACATCTCAACCAGGTTCAGGACCCTGTGAGTATGTGGGCAATACTGAAAGAACAGATGGACACTGCAAACACCACAGTTGGCCGCCTGACGCTCTTCTGACAATTCAGGCAACTACGTCCAGTTCCTGGACAGCCGATCAGCTCCTATTTTTCACAACTCCTAAACATCACCAATCAACTCGCCAGCACTCCCGAAGCCATTCCAGATATGGTTCTGAAAAACCACATTTTCACAACCCTACCTGAGATGTTCAAAATCACTGTCAAAATGCTGCAATCTCGAGCAGATGTCACTGTCCGCCAGATAATAAGTGATTTAAAGGAGTGTGAACAGAATGAAGCACTAGCCGTGAAGCCAGATGCTGTCTCGGATGCCCTATACTCGCAAAGAGGAGGAAGAGGTGGCAGTCAAGGTGGTCGAGGGTGGCTAGGAAACAATCGTGCTGGCAGAAGAGGCAGTGACCAGTGGCCTCAGATGTGGTGCAGCTGGTGTAGCACGAACACCCACAATTTCGAAAATTGCTGGAAGAAGGACAGTAACAACAACAAACGGCCACGCAGCGGCGATCAGGAACCAGACTCATGTGCTACGGATGTGGAGAAGTAGGACACATTAGGAGACACTACCCAAAGCGCCGGAATGGAAGCGGAGATGGAAATGGAGACGGAAATGGAAGCGGAAGCGGATTCTACGGCCAAGGCAATACCGGTCCTGGAAATGGAAGCGGAAGTGGATTCTACGGCCAAGGCTATACTGGTCCCGGAAATGGAGGTGGAAGTAGCTTCTACAGTCAAGGTTATGGAAAACAAGGATCCAGTCGCGGAAGTGGAAGTGCTTTCTACGGTCAAGGCTATGGAGGACAAGGATCCAGTCAAGGCCATGGAGAATATGGATCCTGTGAGTCTGGGGTGTAGGAGTACACGGCAGGGGAGGTAAATCGAGAAGAAGTAGGAGTAGATAGAAGAGTCAGGTTTCTTTTCGATAATTCACAGTGGAATAATCTAAGGTTTGTTGTTCGGGGTGTTTTGTGTTCGTGTGGATCTGATCGAGCTTTCTTGCTGTGCCGGGAGCTCGGATATATATGGCAAGGAAGGTAGTCAGGTGATTTCACTTCGTACGCTGTTGGAGGGCAGGCGTCCGAGGGTGAGTTCGTACGTGGGGCAGAGAGGCCCGTTTGCCCAGATCCCTTCCTTGTGAGTCATGGCTGCTGCCTAGCTGAGGGGGACGCCTACGCTCGCCGCTATATGAGGGGCATGGGTGGGTACACGGAGCTGATTGGTCCTGGTCGGTGATAGCGACAAGGATGCGTAGGTAGTCGGCTGTTTCATGCAGGGGGATGTGGGGACCGCGTATTGGCGCACAGGGGAAGACATGTGGGATAATGCCTCAGCGCACATGTATTCTGCAATCGAGCCCGCCTTGCGACTCCAGAGTTAAGATAGCGTACGACCGTTACAGCCGTAGTTCTTAACCCCGTACCTTATCTCCCGCCTAGACTCTCTTGGCCCTGCGTATGCACCTTGCTCTGCGTATGGCATGCTATGACTCGCGAGGGTGTTGGTTTGTCAGAAATAGCGCTCGTGGCTGTTTCGTCCGTGGCAACTGCGTACGGCGCCCTGCCCGCACCAACCCCTCACCGGAGTACACTGCAGACCCCCTTGCGGCTATCCAACGCACGCGTGCCGTGCGCTCGACTATGTAGTCGTCGCTCTCCGCCCGAGTGTTACACTGACTTCCCAACACATGACTATGTACCATATATTCCTATTGTCATCCCCGATCTACCAGGGTGTTACACTACTCCCCCCTTCCGAAGTTTCGTCCCGAAGCGAACAAGAGATGGGTTCGTGACTTAACTGTGTGGAACATAGAGATGGTTCCATTGGAATGCAGTCCTCCAGCCCCTGCATCCCTCCGATCGCCTAACTATGAAGAAAACCCTCCTGCGGGAAAAAACTTCACAGTTAATACGGCTGACGATCGGCCCTCTATTTAGCCCTTTGAGATGGGGTAAATATACTGTCGGAGCATGGTGATCCCGAACCTTCCGACATGCGGAAACCGATTAGAGGTGATCAGAAGATGGGTTGGCACTGCCACGCCAGTGTAGCATTACCAGAGCCAGTCAAAAGCAGCTGGGTCTTGTTCCCTGGTCACTCCTGCCTCGCCACAGTAAAAGGTTTCGGTTTGCTGGATAGGAATTACAACAGAGATATTCGGATGCTTGTTGAAGTGATGTGAATGAAGTCCTCCGTCCCCTTCATCCTACTACCGTTGATGGTCCAAAGGCCCGTGCACTTTGGAAGGGCATCAATCTAGCTCTCAGTGAGCCAGTAGTCCCTCAGAGAGTCTGGGTTCTTGCGGTGAAACTCTCGAAGTTTCTCCAGACCTCCTACCGAGAAGTTGTCGAATGGCTCTTCGGTCCAGTCCCGTCGGTCAGGATAGTCGAGCCATCTAACGAGGTATAGGACGCGGCGTCCTTGCTTGGTGCTACCAAGAACCTCGGCGACATCATATTCCTCGCTCTGCTTGATGTCGACTGCCTCCCGGAGTATCTTGGAGCGGTCCGGGGGCCCTCGCTTTTCGCTGGTTCAATAGAGTTCGAGCAGCGAGACATGGAAGACCTTGTGTATCTTCCATTTCCGTGGGAGCGTGAGACGAGCGGCGAGAGGAGCGACGAGTTTTTCGATCTGGAAGGGCCCATGATTTTTGTGCTCCATCTTCCGAGAGGGGCGCCGCGTTTGGATATTGCGTCCATTGAGCATGACCAAGTCCCCCACTTGGTATGCGGGGGCCTCCTTTCGACTGGGGTCTGCGTACCGGCGCATCTGCTCCTGTGCCGTCTCAAGACCCTTTCGGGCCTCGTCGTGCACGGTGTGCATCCAATGCGCATAGACCTTGCTGGTGGGGTTGAGAATATTGACCGCAGCAGGGTTTGTGGCTTTGGGGTTGAATCCGTAGTTGGCGTAGAACAGAGACAGGCCCGTACGAGCGGTGACCGAGTTGTTGTAGGCGAACTTGGCCATCAGCAGCAGGGAGACCCAGTTGTTTTGTTCGTGGTTGGAGAACGAGTGGAGGTAAGCCTCGATGGTCTGGTTGAGGCGTTCGGTTTGGCCGTCCGTTTGAGGGTGGAAGGCCGTGGACATCCGAGGGCGGATGCCCGAGAGTCGGAGGAATTCTTTCAACACTTCAGAGGTGAAGCGTGAATCTCGGCCCGACACTATATCCGATGGCAGCCCGTGATGCCACCAGATCTCGCGTGCAAAAATCTTTGCGAGATCGCTTGCCGTCTTGCCCTCTTTTGGAAGAGGGAGGAAGTGCGCCATCTTGGTAAATCGGTCGACGACTACCCAGAGTTGGTCGCATCCATCGGAGATCGGTAAGTCGGTGATGAAGTCCATGGCAATCGATTACCATGGAGCGTAGGGGAGCTCTAGAGGGTGGAGGAGCCCGTAGGGGTGGTGGCGTGCTACTTTGTTTTGTTGGCATTCCAAGCAGCTCCGGACGAAGTCCAGAATTTGTTCGTCCATTTTTGGCCACCAGAAGTTGCGGCAAATCAGCTCGATCGTTTTGTCCTGGCCCATATGACCAGCAACCTTGGTGTCGTGTTCTGATTCGAGGATCCTTTGGATAAGATCCTTGTCGTTGGGGACCCACAACAACCCCTTCCGATATACCATTCCTTCCCTCAGCTCCAGAATTTCTCTCCTGGCATTTGTGGCTGCCCGCTGCTCCTCACGAGGGAGAGTGGTAACCTCCTCGACGGCTGAGCTGTCATTCAGCGCTGGTCTTTCCAACGCCGCTTCCTGTTCCAAGGCCTCGAGCACCTTGCAGTACTCGGGGTCCTTTTGTCCAGCCTTCCACACAGAACCTGTGAACCCTTTGCTCCATCTCCTTGCCGGGATACCATTAAGTTGTGCTGCTGAGGAAACATAAATAGTTCCTGGGCCGGCGGCGCTGATTCTGACCGAAAAATGGGATGGGTGCAGAATCGTGGTGATTGGCTGGTCCTCACTCCCCCCATTCTCAGGGCGGTACTCCGAACGCCTGGATAGTGCGTCCGGCTTGCCGTTTTGGGAGCCAGGTCGGAAGAAGATTTTGAAGTCAATGCCGGCCAGTTCTTGTGCCCAGCGAGCTTGTCGGCGGTTGAGTACCTTAGTCGTAGTAAAGTACTCAAGGTTCTGGTGGTCCGAGAACACTTGCACTTGGTGTACTGCGCCTTCGCAGTATCATCTCCAGTGTTTGAAGGAATCGACGATCGCGAGGAGTTCCTTGTCGTGGATTTCGTAGTTGATTTCCATGCGGGAGAATTTCCTCGAATGGAAGGCGACCGGGTGCAGGCGGTTCTCGTGGTCTCGTTGGGAGAGGATCGCTCCGAGGGCGAAGTCCAACGCGTCTGTTTCGACGATCACTGGACTTTGGGGGTTGAAGTGAGCCAGGATCGGGGCAGTCGTGAATCGGTTCTTCAGCTCTTTGAATACGAGCTCGGCCTCGGGCGTCCATCTCCAGTCTTTGGCGTTACCCTTCGTGAGCTCCATGAGTGGACGGGCTACTCTCGAATTGTCTTGGATAAAGCGCCGGTAAAAATTAGCAAAGCCCAAGAAGGATTGGACTTCGGTCCGGGACGAGGGGGACTTCCACTCTAGTACCGCCTCGACTTTCTCCTGAGACATCTTGATCCCTTCTCTTCCGATCAAGTATCCCAGGAATTCTACCTCAGCCTGCTGCCAGACGCACTTATCGGGGGATATGGCCAGTTTGTTCTCCCGTAGCCTTCGGAAGACTTCTTGGACGATTCTATCGTGCTCCTCAACTGTCTTTGCGTAGATGAGGAGGTCGTCCATGTAGGCGAGAAGTCCGAGGTCGAGCATGTCCCGGAAGATATGGTTCATCATATCTTGGAAGGTTGCGGGGGCCTTGCTCAAGCCGAAGGGCATGACGAGGAATTTGTAGAGGCCGTACCGAGTGTGGAAGGCGGTTTTCCATTCGTCTCCCTCTTTGATTCGGATCAGGTGGAACCTATTCTTAAGGTCCATGTTGGTTAACCACTGGGCTCCCTGGATTCGTTCCTTCAATTCCTGCATTAGAGGGAGGGGGTACCGATTGGGGATCGTAATTCGGTTGATCCCTCGGTAGTCGACGCAGAGTCGAAGGCCACGACCGTTAGGCCTGGGGACGAAGAGGATTGGGGAGCCAGCGCTGGAGGTGGATCGCTGGATCTTCCCGGTTCTCAACATTTCCTTCAGCCATTCTCGGAGGGTTTCCAATTTGTGCTCCGAGAGTGGGTAGATGGGTCCCAAGGGGGCTGATTCTCCTGCCCTGAGGTCGATGGCGTGGTCATAGGAGCAGTGTTCCGGGAGTGCATCGTCAGCTTCTTTTCGCATGATTCCGAGGAACTGCCGGGATTCTCTCAGTACCTGCTCCAGCGAGTCGTTGGCCGTCGAGTCTATGGCCGAGACATATCTGACGAACCTGGCCTTGGGGTGCGACAAAACAGAGTCGTCGAGGCTCAGGGAGAACTCCTGGACTGCGGTTTTGGTGCAGAGGTCCAGGCAAGAGGGGGAGGTGAATCGGAGTTCGGGTGAATCCCAAGCGCCTTGCGGAGGGTGCTTGGCGATCCACCAGAAGGGGAAGAACACGTCTACCTCAGGCTCCAGAGGGGATACCTCAAAAACTTTCTGGGTGTAGTGCTTTCGGTGTTGTAGGAGGATGGACTTGGTGTATTCGTGCCCAGCTCCTGGTACGATATCGCCAGTGAAGTTGCGGATGACGATATCGGTTTGGTGGGGGAGGCACGGGATACCCATCTTATCAACAAAGGATTTGCTGATAAGTGCAGTTGAGCATCCTGTGTCGAGGAGGGCGTGGATGGTGGCTTGTTTTTTGTTCCAATGGACCACCATCTTCACAATCGGTCAGTTGCCGCAAAGTGGTTTCTCGGTGGTGTTGACGGGCGCGGCCGGCTCACCGGGAACCAGCTTTCTTCGTTGTCTATCCTTCGACGTTCCAGCACTTGGTTCATCCGGACCCTTTCGTTTCCGAGATGTTCCACAAATTATAGTAAAGGCCTCAGGGTGCGACTTGCTCTGGCCTTTCAAAAATCCGCCTCATCCGATGAGTCGACCCAGAAGGGGCCTTCCCGCATGTCTGAGTCTCCAGTTTTGGTAGCGGCAACTTTAGCTTGCTTCGGAGCAAGGGATTCGGTTGTCGGGGCGTCATCTGCCAGGCGCTTCCCTTTTTCTGTACTGGATGACGACGCCGTGGTTCCCTTGGTAGGGAGAGGGGTGCCTTTTTTTGTTGCCTTGGCGTAGCATTCGGTGGTGTGGTGCCTTTTATCGCCACACCGCCAGCAACCGTTTTGGTTGTCCTTTTTGTGGGAGTCGATCTCCGCTTGGTCGACTCCTGCCCAAGCAGCGCGGGCATTCTCCCATATTCTTTCGTTTCCTGACCTTGCGGTCTGACCACCCGAGTCAGCCTTTCCTGACTGCTTGTGGTTTACCTCTTTTCTGCCGGTGTTCCAGGACTTTCCCGACCTTTCGGTCTTCCCAGAGCCCTTCCCGGAACCCTGAGAATCCTTGTTTCCCCCTCCCTCCTGCCGCCGCCGAGCTGCCTCCAGTCTCTTCCTCTTCTCCACATGGATTCCTACCTCGTAGGTGGCGGTCAGGAAATCCCCGTCTTCGAGGAAGTGGATGGCGTTGTGGGCGAAGCGCATCTCCAGTATATCACTGGGCATTGCGTGGTCGATTTTTTCCTGGAGGCTCTCTCCCGTAACCCCTGCGTAGATATTCAGGGCCCGGAACTCGACGAAGTAGGCCTTGATGTCGCCTTTGTCGCGGAGTTGGCCGATCTTCTCGAGGGCATTGGCGGCTTCCCGTGAGTCCCGGAAGTCTGTCTGGATTGCCTCCGAATAGGCTCCCCAGGTGTCTCCGGTTCTTCGGGTGATTTTTCGGCGGTGGAGGTGCCAGGCTTTTGCGGTGCCTGTCAACTGGGTCCCAACCCAGGCGATCTTCTGAGCCTCTGATGTTCCTGGGTAGAAGCTGAGGTAGTCTTCTACTGACTCCCACCAGGTGTTGAATGGAGTTGTGGGCTTGCCGTCATACTCCAATGGGTTCTCCATTTTTAGTCGGGGTGCCTGGACCGCCTCAGGTCTCGCTGGCTGGGGGCTCGCTCCTGCCTGAGCTGCCCGGATTCGTTCTCCGATCATGCGAGCGAGTCTCTCGGGGGTGAACTCGTCGTCATCATTGTTTTTTCCTTCCTCTTTACCCTTCCCTTTCTCCGTCTTACTGGTCTCGGGTCCAGGTGTGGAGTAGAGGTCGGTGTCGTCACGGTCGCTGTCCTCGGACAGCTCGCTAGGAGCCAGGGAGATCTTTGGGGGTCGTGGCGGTGGCCCGGTACCTCCAGGTCCCCCGGCGGCGACTGCAGGTTCCTCCAGAATGGCGGGAGGTCGGGCGGTCCTGCGGGCCGTTTGGAGGTAGGTCGGCCTCTGAGCTTTGAGCTCTTCAGCCTTCTTGCGGATGGCCGTGAGGTCAGCCTTGATCGCAGCGTTGTTGGCTGCCAACTTCTCGGTGGTGGCCTGCTGTGTAGCAGCCCATTGTTCCACGTTGTGGTTGAAGTTGGCTTGTTCCTGACGCCTTTGCCCGTCGGCAGTCTGGATGAAGGCAAGGGCGTCGTTAAGCCTGGCGATCTGAAGGCCTCGCTGGTGGTAGGCCATGGTGGTCTCCGCATTTTTCTCCACGATCATTCGCCAGACATCTGCAGTGAACTGTTGCGAAGCGTTGGCGGTTCGCATCCGCTCTGTCTGGATCCATTCGTGGGACGCCGTGGAGTCAGCCTCCTGCTGTGCGTACAGGTATTGTACTGCCTCGCAGAGGACCTGGTAGTTGCGTTCGATCTCAATGACCTCGAGGTCAGTTCGATCAAACTTGTCGTCCAGGGCTCGCTTGAGTTCCCTAAGGTCTCGGTGGGCCTGTCGCTGTTGCTGGACCAGCAGACGGACCCAGGCGGCGGGTTGCTGGATTTCAACAGTATTGAGGGAGGCTCTAATGCCATGGTAGATCTCGATCGCCGTTTGTGGTTGTTCGATCCGCAGCATGTCGACGTTTGAGGACGTGGCTGCGGGAGTGGAGGGGGTCGTCATTGTGAGGGACGAAAAGTAAGGTGACTAAATCCTTAGATTATAGTGTGAGCCTGGGGTGTAGGAGTACACGGCAGGGGAGGTAAATCGAGAAGAAGTACGAGTAGATAGAAGAGTCAGGTTTCTTTTCGATAATTCACCGTGGAATAATCTAAGGTTTGTTGTTAGTGGTGTTTTGTGTTCGTGTGGATCTGATCAAGCTTTCTTGCTGCGCTGGGAGCTCGGCTATATATGGCAAGGAAGGTAGTCAGGTGATCTCTCTTCGTACGCTGTCGGAGGGCAGGCATCCAAGGGTGAGTTCGTGCGTGGGGCGGAGAGGCCCGTTTGCACAAATCCCTTCCTCGTGAGTCATGGCTGCTGCCTAGCTGAGGGGGATGTGTACGCTCGCCGCTATATGAGGGGCGTGGGTGGGTACCCGGAGCTGATTGGTCCTGGTCGGTAATAGCGACAAGGATGCATAGGTAGTCGGCTGTTTCATGCAGGGGGATGTGGGGACTGCGTATTGGTGCACAGGGGAAGACCTGTGGGATAATTCCTCAGCGCACATGTGTTGTGCAATCTAGCCCACCTTGCGACTCCGGAGTAAAGATAGCGTATGACCGTTATGGCCGTAGTTCTTCACCCCGTACCTTATCTCCCACCTAGACTCTCTCGGCCCTGCGTATGCGCCATGCTCTGCGTATGGCATGCTATGACTCGCGAGGGTGTTGGTTTGTCAGAGATAGCGCTCGTGGCTGTTTCGTCCGTGGCAACTGCATACGGCGCCCTGCCTGCACCAGCCCCTCACCGGAGTACACTGCAGACCGCCTCAGGGCTATCCAACACACCCATGCCGTGCACTCGACTATGTAGTCGTCGCTCTCGGCCCAAGTGTTACGCTGACTTCCCAACACGTGACTATGTACCATATATTCCTATTGTCATCCCTGATCTACCAGGGTGTGACAGATCCGGCCAAGGTAGAGGCGGTCACTACCATCAGAAGCTGCTTGGAAATAGTCCCAACAATCCGCAATGACTTCTGGGGGCAACCTCTCTCGATTCAAAGGTGATGGTTGCCTCAAGATTGTCAATGAACTCAAGGCTTGGGGTCTGGGCCATTGACTCTGGAGCCTCCCATAACTATTGCAATGACTTTACTGAATTTGAAAAGGACTCGATCACCAAAGCTAATATGACCATCAAGCTGGGAGACAAGAATGAAGTGCATGCCAGAAAGAAGGGAACGGTGCAATTGAATGAGTTAAGTATGGAGGCGTTCTTTGTAACGTAATTTCGAATATCCCTGCTATCCGTCAGCCGGCTTGACTCCTATGGCCTCACCGCTATATTTAAGGACTGAACGTGTTCAGTAATCGACCACCACGGCAACAATCATCTTAGTGCCACACTCGATCAAGGTCTATGCACTGTCCCACGACTGGGATCTGCTTATACGTCATCAACAATTCTTCCACAGCTCGGATCCGCCAGTGAATCTTCCACTACCAATATCTGGAAATCAGACTCGATCGATGTATGGCACCGACGACTCACGCATCTCAACTATGCAGACCTCAAGCTCATTTTGGATTCGGATAAGAAGACCAAAACCACTAGGACCCCATTGATAACACCAAGATTATGCCAAACCTGTGTCGAAACGAAACAACAACAGCATGTGATCCGAACGAAGTCGTCGCGCTCCACAACGCCATTTGAGCTCATACACTCAGATCTCTGCGGACCCATAAAGCACAGTATCGGAGGTTCCCAGTTCTACATCATCTATATCGACGACTGCACCTGCTATACCGAGGTCTACTTCCTCATTACGAAAACAGCAGACGAAATATCAGCCAAGTTTCAAACGTATCAGGCATGGGTTAAGACGAGAGGATTCCAGATCAAGCGGTTTCGATGCGACAATGAATCCGGTGAATACAACAACTCTCTATTCATAGGAATACAAAGAGAGAGCGGAATCACCTACGAACCGTTACCACCATACACCCAACACAAGAATGGTGTTGCCGAGAGAATGATTCGCACACTCAATACAAAGGCAAGAAGTATGATGAAGGACGGAAATGTGTCAATACGATTCTGGCCTGAAGCCATCCGAACGGCTTGCTACCTGCACAGAAGATCGCCTACCTCAAGTCTGTCCGAAAATCGTTCACCACATGAGGCACTGTTTGGAACGGTTCCGCAAATCAAGCA
>Ga0307516_10002236_pt1 | contig 26185 bp, 31 predicted proteins | sample 19_EM_MG_FD_203310 | JGI IMG/M metagenome (GOLD analysis project Ga0307516, IMG submission 203310) | Populus trichocarpa ectomycorrhiza microbial communities from riparian zone in the Pacific Northwest, United States - 19_EM | ecosystem: Host-associated > Plants > Roots > Unclassified | place...
GTTTTACCATATCTCCGATCACTATTTATGGCAATAATCAGGGTAGCCTATTCATCGGCTCCAACCCTGTACAAGAGAAGTGGACTAAATATATTGATATCCACTATTACTATATACAGGAATGCATCAAGGACAACAAAGTCTCTGTTGTCTTTGTCCCTAGAAATGACAATCCAGCTGATATGTCCACAAAGAACTTAGATTGCCTTAAATTTGTCAAATTCCAAGAGCAACTAGGTCTTACTTTCCAACCTTCCAAGAACACTTAACAAGGTGCTTACCACCATATTTAGTGAGGAGGTGTGTTGAAAGACAAATGTCCGAGACATGCATGTGACATCATTACATGACATACCACATGACACCGGTATATTGTTACATACCGATGACACCATATATAGATAAGATTACTATCATTACTATATCTAGATACCTTGGGCGTATATAAGGGTGCTCAGTTTGCCTTAGCAATATAACTTGCTTCCCCATGAGTTACCCCATAGTCTACTCCTAAGTACCCTCTACAACCAGGTAAGGTAGTTGCACCCTTCCATAGTGTACCTTCAATATTCAGTCAACTTCAGTCAGCTTCACAGACCTGCACAGCATCTGAAGTTGCTGAAGACAAAAAAACAAAGTTTGCTGAAGTTATTCAAGTTATTTGAGCCTGTCTAATGTTTTTCAATGGATCTACTGGTACCAGCGGTTCTGGCACTATACCTATTTTAGAAAAGGGTAAGCTTGGGAGAATGTGTTACTACATTATTGCCCGTGCTGTAGCCCAAAAACCTGGATGAGTATCTAGCCGACATCGGTCACCTGCCCGGGCCATTTGATCGCAGCGGAGTTCGTAAAGTCAATAGTATAAATACCTTATCACCACACATGGCCTGTGACAGGGGTCCGCCAATCAATAAGTAACCTTCCATTTCCATTTCCACGTCATCGTGTACCTCCCCGCCACCTTGTCAACGTTTCAATTTCAATATCCGACTGCGTTCAACGCATGCACTTTAGCAAGTCTTAGTACAAAAATTTGAAGTTGGGAATGTGGCCGATTCGAAGTCAGGAGAGCGGCCCAACTGGCCATTCTTATTAGGTCGAACGTATGGTGAGACTTGGCAAGAAGACACGGGCATTCCGCGTTTCAGTTCAATCAGAATTGTCGGTATCTACGTCGGTAAATATAGACAGGCATACATTCATAAATTCTTTCGCTTTCACTTACCCCACTGTTTCCTAGTACATCAGTCGACACCACCGAGGACTAATGGTAAGCCTCCTGGGAGATACCGCCTCCATACCACGAGCTTACACCTATGTCTAGGGTGCTCAGGCTGTGTGTTTCGATCCAGCTTTTACATGGGTGAGTGGCTACCTGCTTTTTTAAAAAACTCTGCCTTACATGCGATGATCCATCGGCAGACTCTCAACTCCCTCAGGCAGGACGCATGCGTGGTCGCAGCATACCTCATGACTGCCTGCATCCCGGGCCGTGCGTATTTCGTCCACCCTTTCAGCGAGGCATGACGGAACTGACCATCAACTTCGTTCGTTTAGCACCGGTTCTCGATCCTGCATTAGAACCCGGCTGGTCTTACGGCCCCCCCGTGGGAGCAGCTGCCATACGCTGTAAATGCAATTTGACGTATTACAACCTGATCAGCGCTTGTGCGGTCTGTCAATTTGGAAAAGCCATTCCGTCTGTCATCTTCCTTCGTCGATGCGTCGATGGCGGACTGATGGCTACCTCTTGACCAGATTCACCGCGTGGACTGAAAATTGCACCACAAGTTTTACCGAGTGCGCGATATTTTAGCTTCAAGGCGAGCTATTAATCCTCATATTTCCGTTAGGTTCCCAGAGCCATTACCTGCTGGGACCCGAGTCCCTCATTGGGCATATCTTCCCCCTGGAGTAAGGCTGCCATTTCCTACGATCCGTCACCTCGTATCCGTCTTAACGTATTCTCGATAGACGAACGGCACGTGGGACTCAAACGCTGGCTTAATTGCTCTCAGTAAGTATATGCTGCTGGCCTATTATTCAAGAACGCTTCTGACCACTGGGCAGACTCACCGGAATCTACTCCTGGTGGTTCTACTACTACCGAAGTCACCACACCGGCAGGATTCACCAGCCCAACAGGTGTCACTAGCCCAACAGGTTTCACAAGTCACACCAAGCTCACCAGCCCAACAGGATTTGACAGTCCTAAGACATCCACCGGCCCGACCGGATCCAACTCGACGGGATTTAGCAGCCCATCAGGATTAAGCAGTCCACCCGGAGTCAGCACTCCTACTCCCAATCCAGTCATGACCAATACCACCACCTTTGGAGGCGCTGCAGGCGGAGGGGGAGGAACCGGAAAGGTGGGGCTAGCTCACAGAACGATCGCGGGCGTCGTCGCCACTTTCGTTGCCCTCGCCCTCTTAGCCATTCTCGCGTTCCTTTTCGTCCGCCGCCGCAATGCCAACCGCAGGGCTCCGTCCTCTATGATAGATCCGAGCCTACTGCGGAGTAACACGTCATTCGGGGGAGAGAAGCTGAGTTATCACCAAAGTGGGAGCACGTCGACGTCGATGACGACCCCGTACCCTCCTATTCCTTCGACGATGGGAATGCCCCCGATGAAGCTTTATGTGAGATATACTTTGATTCCTCATCCTCCGAAGGTGGGGATCGCTGAAATGCTTCGAATTTGACAGAATCCGTCCGATCCGACGACCTTCCCTCCGCCAGTAAATATTCATGGTTCATCGGATGCGTCCTCGGAGCCTATCTTGCGACCATTGAGTCGGAACAAGCAATCCGATGGTACTTATGAGGTTGGGTATGCACGCGGGTATCGTGGTGGAGCAGAATTATGAGCTGGTCTCCATCTCATTTATTATTTATTAACAGTGATTTAGTATTGATACCAGTCTTGATCGAGTATATTTGCAGCCGCTTCTCGGGAAGTTGTCGGTTAGGTTTTGCCTGACATTGCTTCATATCGATAGATTATACGGAGCTGTTCAAGGACGAATGAAGTAGCCCTTGTTGGATTTCAGGATATATGATCCGTCACGTTCCTTTTTAGGTTACTCTTGTATCGTTGTTACTTTGGTATTCTAGGTATACATTTGATATTTCTGTTGTTCTCGTACGCTATATGGCTGGTCTCGATATGTAGTAGTGCCTTATCCGTTTACCTCTCGAGGTCACCAAGGCCAAACGAAATCACATTCTTTGTTTATTTCCGCCGTCGTCCGACGGTCACATCGTATCGCTTGTTTCATCATCTCTCCCAAGGGAAATCTAAGGACAAGTGAACCAGTGACGGGTCTCACTTGGCTGAGACGATCTCCCGGTTTGTTAGTCCCATCCCGCGTATGTACCGCGGTGTGAGCTGAGGCGAGCCGCACGGCGTCGTGGCCGCGTAACGCAAACCACCGATCCGCGGAACACACACCACTCTGAGCACAAAAAGAGAGATTCTGTGCTAATGGGAATTAATAGGTGTACCCCCGGATCGTTGATTTTTGAAAGATCAACGAGGTAAGGCTATGTACGGAGTACTAGCGGCGGCTATGCAACCAAGTTGAGACAAATGATCAAATTCAATCAACAATCGATGGAGTTCTTATATAAATAAGCCCCGTGATCATCACGATTGAGTGACGTAAAGATAACACAGCGCTGCGGCACAACGGAATATGGACAAAGGGCTAGTCAGTGCACAAAACCAAGTTCAAGATTCCAACTACAGAATGGGACGATGTCCTCATGCCCCAGGTGAAATCTGCATGTCGTAGAAAAGTCCGTATTCATCGGCCTAAAATTGTGCGCCGCAAAGGGCGGATGATTGCGAATGACAACCCTGGCCCTGACAGTGATTTGATCAACAGCACCTGGCACGGGGCATGAACGAGGCACGTTTTATATCACCTCCCCTTACTACAAGAGTGGCTTGACGGTTCTTTCGGCCCTTCCTTCTCACCACCCCCACGACTCGGTCTACTGCAACTAAGTGAGGAAGGATGGTGAGCACCCTCAACAATGCCCTTAAAATCGTCTGCTCATGAATTTCCGTCTGTTCTGAGTCAGACCGCTGTCTGTATCGACCCAGCCTACGCTTGGGTGAGTGGCCACAAACCCTACCTTTGTTGTCAAATGTCCCCTCCTGACTGACGGAACATGTGGGCAGACTTTCAACTCCCTCGGTCAGAGCCCTTGCGTGGTGGGAGCATACCTCGCAAGTGCCTGCACTGGCAATCGTGCGTATCTTGCCCACGTATGCAGCAAGCTATGATGGTAACTGACCGCCAACCCTGTTCAGCGCCCGTCATCAATGATCAATTGCCACCCACCTATCATTATACCGGACCCTCGGCCACCACCGCCACGGCTTGTAAATGCAGTACGGTGTATTACAGCGTGATCAGCGCCTGTGCGACCTGTCAAGAAGGGCAATACTTGACGTCTGTCTCTTTTTTTCACCGTGATGTGACGCTGGTAAACTGATGGCTTTTACTTGTTCAGATGGTCCCAATGGAACGCGAATTGCTCCAAGGTTTACACTATGTGCGTGAAATCCAGCACCCCGTCGACACCAGCCGCTGATCGCGACGTTTCTGTGAAGATTCCCAGAAGCAGTACCCGCCGGTACTCGAGTTCCTCACTGGGGATATCTTCCTATCGGAGTAAGCCTCTCTTTTCTAACATTCTCCGCAACCGTCTCAATGTAACCTCCACAGTCAGACGATCTTTGGAATATCCCCGCCGCAGAAGCCGCTCTCTGTAAGTACCATCATTGGCGTATTAACCGAGAGCACATCTGATCCTATCTTCGCCAGCCGGACCAGAATCCACGGCAACCTTTGGTCGCACTTCTGTGAACGGATATACCAGCACTCCCACTGGTTCAATTGCCACTGTGACTTCCGGCGGCAATACAGGAGGGGGAACATTGGGAGGAGGAACAACTCAAAAGAAGTCGACAAACGTTGGAGCCATAGCAGGGGGCGTCGTCGGTGGTGTCGTTGGCCTCGCTCTCATAGCAATCCTCGGTGTCTTCCTCTTCCGCCGCCGTAACTCCAACCGGGTCGCCCCATCTGCTTTGATTAACTCAGGCCAATATCCCGGTTCAACGCCGTTCGTTGGAGACAAGCCGAACTTGGCTTATAATAACACTGGGAGTACGGCGAATTTCCCTATTCCGTCGTCGGTGTCCCCGATGAGGCTTTATGTGAGCTCTACCTGTTTCCTCTTCTTTATCGTTCTCCTTTGTTTTTGAGAGGCAGGGTTCACTGAACTTGGTTCCTATAGGATCCGGCCGATCCCACCACTTTCCCTGCGCCAATGCACACGGGAACAATGAATGGATCATTGCCGTCAGTCGTGCCGTCAGACCGGCCGTTAAGTAATGCGACCCATAACGGTGCTCCTGGGATCGGATATCCACGCGGATATCATGGCGGACCGGAAGTATAAGGCAGTCATAAACCTGGTCCATATGCGTTGATGTATGACTTTTTTTACTGTGACGATGCGTTTGAATTGAAGTGTTACTTACGTACATTCCCCCTTTACAAATCTTTTTTCAACGAAAGGACTCTTCCTAATACGTATTGGTACCTGATGTCTTCGCGAATGCAGCGTACTCATGTTCATAAAAATCATTTCAGATACAACTAGTACGACCCATGTTGATTGGTCACGGTGAGCACTGAGAAGCATTGAAGATTCTCGAGGATGCATGCAATTCGCCAGCCATGGTTGAATGGCGAATACAACAAAATACGCAGTTATCATAACAGTTACTTATCGTTCTTCGTCAAAACTCTACGATTCACTGGTGACTATCAACATCTTTTTCGTGATGGGGTCTTCGACAATCCTGGCATTCTTCACCACCTCTCTTTGGCCGGTAAGGCAAACCAGCTTTCCCTTCGGGTCCTGCACGATGACAGAAACATCCATGCCTTTCGGGGATTTTGTCACAAGTTCTACGTCGTTATGTCTTGCCCAATCCTGTGGGGTGGAACGCATCAGAAAGATGGACTCATGGAGGACGATTATCAAACTTTTTCTGATATTCCTTTGAGCAATAAGAAGGCTTAAAATCTTCGTCGCACCTGCCGGCACCTGAGTATATTTTCGATAAGCTCAGCAGCAAGATTGGGACAAAAGAGATGATTGAACATACACTTCGAAAGGCCCCCCTATCCGCTTGGACTTTGCATCCCAATGCCGCACACTGATACCTCCAAGGCCTCGCCTCCTGATTGATGTTCAGTTTTTCATCATTTTTCATCATTTCCCGCCGCTTCTCCGCCGCCTTCCACATATCCTCACACTGCATGGTCCCAGAGCATAAATCTTTCAATTTCTGCCATAATGAATAGAACATCATGATCGAGCCCGGAATATCCTCGTTCGGTCGAAGACGCACGGCCTCGTTTGCGTGCCATTCACCCATGCGAATCATCTTTGGTTCGGGGCAGGGTTGGTCGTGTTGACCTTGTTGTAGAATGACGCCTCCAGGAGCAATGCATGTGCGGTAGCCTTCAAATTACGGTCTTCTCGACTCGAGCCTCGTACATGCGTGGCGAGGTGAAAGTAATCCACGGCCTGGTTTCTATCGACAGGTGTGCCGAGGCCAGACAGTGATCTAGCGCATGGATCAGAACGGCGAGGTGGGCTGCAGGGGAACGAAGCGTAAATCGCCGTGCGCCACGCCAACCAGGTAATGAGCAAGGGAATGGTTGGCGGCTAGTGCTGCAGCAATTATCTTCCACCTGCGGCGAGCCTTTCGAGCGGCAGAGGGGGCATGGCGTCGAGTTTGTACAACGCATATAGATTGGCTTGCTCCGGAGTCTTGACCACCGAGTACATGGTCGATAAAGTAGGGGGGAAAGCACGTGTGGCGTAACGGGACACTGTCTGAGCTTTTAAATCCGAATGATGCGCCACTCTGTGGGTTCTCAGAGAGCAAGGAGATATTCATAAACCTTATCGTGAGAATATACGGAAAAGTCCCAAGCAAAATATGTCGTCAACAAGATGCTAAATGTTGCTTGAAAGTGTGAACAACCATCTTACATCTCCATTGTCATCGACAAACCCACCGTTATCACGTCGCCCCCTCCCCGAATACAGAATTGGATACATCCAACACTCTTGGGAACGGCATCTCGAGTGTGGGTTGCAACCAATTCTTGCTATCGTACAACGCATGGGGCGGAGAATCGATCATATGAAACGAATACGCAAACCGTGTATGCGAACTCCGGTTACGTTCCGACTTGTGCAGGACCGAGCCGTGGATAAGCACAAGATCGCCTTTGGATGATAGGTACACAAGAAGCACTGGGATGAGACGGGTCTTACCAGGATTGCACGCTTCCAGTATATATTTCCCCTCCAGATGTGGTATCGTGTTTTCGACACTTGGAGGAATGAGCTGTTCGAATCCTGTGCCGCCCCCAGGGACCCGTACGAAGCGCTTCGTTATAGGCGCGGTCAGATGCGAACCAGGAAGGAACGAGAGTGCGCCGTTTTCGGGAGTACATTTCTCCAACGCAATCCAGAAGCCAAGTGCGGTCGGAGGATCAGTGTACTGAAATTGTTCTGATTGAGGAGGGTCGGGATGTGAAAGGGCCACTTACGAGGAACGTCCTGAATCCAGCGTACGGAGGGGTTGAGCGATATCCTCTCAGAATGAAGTAACATTGAGAGCGCACGAGTCGTTGTGTTCACGAACTGCGGAATGAACCGTTCATCAGGATATAAGCCACACGGAGCATCATCAAGCTTTTTACTTGCCTTCCCCTCCTATATGGGTCTGCTTCGTTATCACCATGGATTGAAGTGCTGAAGAAAAGATTCGTGTAAACCCAGCATGTGTGGCGGTGATCGTCGCAACGACACAAACTCACCGACGGGATCATGATGGAATTTGAGATCGCGAACTAGCGCCTTCAACCGATCGTTCTCCAGGGTAACTTTTCGAAACAACGGATCCAGAATGTGCAGACCTGCAGTACAACAGAAAAGGTGTCCAGTATTAGCGGCACAAAAGAAGAATGGCACGCACCATGTCCGATCTTGTTCACAGCCTTGCTCTTCTCCCTCGTCAATTTCCCATTCTTATCGACGGCGTCCTCTTCCAGAAAATAACGGCTGCAGCCCAGAAGCTTTCCAGTACTTCGCGCGAGTCAAAACATAGGAGACTTACATCTTATCGCCTGACGTCAAAAAGTACTCGTCTCCTACATGATCATCGTCCCCAGTCGTAAATTTAGTCTTATGGTGGGGAGTCAGGTCAATCTTACCTAAACCATAACAGACTTGAGCAAAATAAACTCACAAACGGATGATCATCAAGAGTAAACTCCTCGAGAAGCTGCTTAGCCCGCGTTAGCAGAGCATCTGTATCCCCCGTGCTCAGGAACCCTGGGATCAACAGATACCTTTAGGGGCAGCGTTGGGCTAAGTGACGTGAGGCTGGCAGACGATACGCCGCTCACCCATTTTGGTGAAACTATCAGTTCCCAGAGAAATCATTCAGATTCTGGATTTCGAATGGTGTGTGGATGGCAGTCAAACCTGATCAATCTGTTGCTGTGTGAGGTACTCCAACATTCCAACGATAAGTTCGTGGTCAAAAGTGGTCCGAGCGTGTGCTGAGAATCTAATCTAATCTGATCCTCTCATTGAACGCTCGGCGTTCCTTCCCCCTCCAAACTCTCCCCTCTCGCCAGCATCTGGGTAAAATGATCAATCTTCGCTTTATGTATCCGGTGATGCTCCTGCCACCCTTTCCATGGATGGTGCGGATACTAAAATAACCCCCAGCATAATACAAATATGTATCAAGGTGGCAATAACGAGCAAATAGATAAACCAAACAGAAAAGGGAGAGATAGGTATTAGTACGGCCGTCTTTTGAAAAGCCGAGAAAACGTACCAAGCGCCCAAACGCCTGAAAGACCTTATCAGATGTACCCTCCGGTTTCCCAAAAAAGTACTTGGCCAGCAGAATATCATCATCCCTGCTATATCGCATCTTCTTCTCCGGACGTTCAGGCAGAGGGTCATCAGACTCTTCGCGGGTGAACTCGTGCTTGTGTCTACGCCAATATTTCATCCACGATGCGCGGGAGTGGTGGGGAGCCTGCAGGATGTCGATATATGCGCCATTAACTTGACAAAAGAACGATAGCGATTCACCTTAGCAGCGACTTCCTTCCAAAAAGTGACCATATCAAGTCGGCCCTGCGACCTTCATAGAGTCAATCTCACATATATTGACCCAAAAAGCAAACCACAACCCACTTGCGATACTCCATAAACCTCACAAGGAACGTTATATCTGCATTCGTAAATGCTACTCCCTTTCCCGTGGTACTCCTAAACAGCGCCCTCGGCGGCGTCGGCGACCGGTCTCTGGGTAATTTTGGGTCAATCTGCAGAGGTATCACGGGAGGGGCCGGGCCGAGAGGTGGGAGGATGTTGGCTTCTTCCTCGATATCTTGATCGTCATCCATGTCTGTGGGAGAGTCGCCCCGGTCTAGGTTCATAATGTAGCCCCCTAGACGGATTTGGTGTTTGTTGCAGTATCGACGCCAAGAGTAGAAACTGAGGAAAACAGAGGTTGGGGATCAGGAAGCGTTTGGTGCCGGCGAGGGTATAGGATCTTACGTATGGTGGGGAGCCTAATAGGAGGGCAAACTTGTTAACTTGATGGGAGAAGGTGAAGGTGAAGAGGACATACTTTAACAGCAATCCTTTCGCATATTTCCCGTAGACTGCAATCATAAGGTGGTCAGAGAACACCGATTCTCAAGTCTCATAAAAGAATACCTTAAGACCAAACCCTGTTCCTGACAATAATCGATATATCTCTTTAGGTACAACACATCTTCTGCCGTGAACAGATTGCCACCGTACGTGCTCTTGATGACGCGTGCGGGAGGTGATGGTGATCGGGCTGGGGGATTCTTGTTGACGACCAGGCTCGCAGCCGAAGGAGCCGGGGCAGGCTGGAGAATCCGATGGATCACCCAGCCATCTCAGGGAACGAGGAGGGTCGGAACGCACCTGGGCCCGGGTCCGCTTGCGTCCCCGTTTCTCAGTCTGCTCCTCAGGAGGTGGCGATGGACTGGGCACGGCGTTCGCGGGGGTATGTTCCAGATAAGGAGGGGCTCCGTATGGTTGGTCGTACTAGAATGGAAAAAAGGTTAGATTAGCGCTCGCATAGGCACGATGGATACAAGTTTTACCGGTCCGTAATATGCATCAGGTCCTACCCAAGTGGGTTGCTCGTCACGGTATCGATAGTCATAGTGGCCACTTGATGGCCCAACCATCGGATCGGATGGATGAGCAGGATGCTCATATCCGTTCCATGCATCATGAGGACGATGGAGCAAATGAGGCATCGGAGGAGGAGCAAGATGAGTTTGCTGGGGCGCGATTCCGACCGACTGCTGCCATGTCTGTGGAGGGGCATGCGCAGGTTGGAGGGCTCGTTGGCCAGGGTGGATGCCTGAGGTATAGACAGGGTAAGGATAGCCATTCTGGTGGGCCTCGACGATGGAGCTGACGGTCATGGCTGTGATGTTCTGAGGCTGAATTGAGTGTTGTGGTGCCGGTGGAGGCGGGGGGATATTGCGAGGATTATGTTCGTGGTTTGAAGAGGGTTCCTCCTCCTCTCCATCCCGGCGACGTGGGCTCGGTGGTCGGTTCAAGATGGGGGCGGCTTGGATTTCGGAGGAATCGGAAGATCTGAGATAGTGGTAGTCTAGGTGTGGTTGGGCCATAATGTAGGACGTACGATTCATTTCCAGTGACCTTGCAGCCTGCCCAGTTGGTCCGGAATGTTTGGAGCTCGCCTGCCTTAATGCATTCCCGGACCCATCGCGCGTCAAGAATAATTTTGGTCTTCTTGCCAACATATTGTCGCCACAAGTTCTGACCAGATGGTTTGTAGGGATCGACTAGAGTAGATTTTGAGCTCGTGTAGGATAGATCGATGGCGACCCTTACCGAGAATGTATGTTACCCCACTGTATCCTTGCGAGACTGCTCCACCGCATTTCTAGGAATTGTTAATATATTGAGGCACTTGTTTTGAACATGGAAACGAGATCTTGCACGACATGGACCTGTTCTGCAAGGTCGCGAACTTACCATTATCAGATCAACCAGGGTGTCCTTGTCTTGAACATCCTTCTCGACATACATTGAAAGGGAAGTGCCTAGCATGGGATCAATGAAGAGGTGTGGTATGGCATTGAGGTCGTGGTCGTGGTTCGGTCTGGGGTTTGGGTCGATGTGTCCAAGGCGCGTCAATGAACGCGGTGGTGCCATGGGTCTTCCTGGAACTGCCATTTTGCGTTGGCAGTGGTAGGAGTCCTACCCTTGAAGCGGAGTTCCAATCTTAATGACCGGCCCGACGGGGTCTCTTGTGTTCCGGAAACGGTCTTTGAGCAACGTGCTCCTCATTCAGGTGAGTATTGCTGCACTTGCGAAGCTCAAAGCGTCAGATTGTGATTACTTTTGGGCGCCCCTCAGAGTCGTGCGTGATCAGGCCGCGTGGTACTTCCATCATCGAACTTCGAAGGAATTGTCAGACAAATCACCATGCATTTCAAACGAGGCGCTCTAAAACCTTCTCTTACTGCGGATTGATGAACTTAAATGATCTCAACCACCAGTCGGCAGAGTTGTAATTCCTCCACCATATACGATGTCGCTTGGACTGGATAGCCCGCCCCGTTCGGTCATCGACGATTCCCGCGCTGGCAGCCCCTTCGCGGCGACAGACGCCAGTCTTTGCCCCTCACTTTCGTCTTTCTCCTTGGTTTCTACTGAGACACCTCTGGAACCGGCCGATGATTCGATGATCTTTGAAGTAAAATTACGTTCATCTCAAGCTTCTGGCTGCCTCGTCTGAATGGAGACAATTTGTCTAGATCGAAGGGCGATTAGTGTCATTGCCCAGGGATTTCTTTGCAAGAAATGCCAAGTATTTTCGTGCGATGTCGATCAATGCAAACCCAAGGTTGGATGGGTGTCACATTCCTACGAATGAGCTAGGCGTTACTTGCAAAATCGGGGTGAAAGAGTTTCTGGGGTGCTTGTTCCCCGCTAGGTAAGTTCTGCGGAAGGTGATGGACTGGAAATATGTGTTGTTGTTGACGGCAGAATCCCTCAGCCCTCAGCCAGTTGAACCTGCCTCCGAGGTAATTCCAACCATCGAGTCATCGAAAGACCCTCTACGTGACCTTGATACCGCCATATTCGAGGTGGGTTATAAATCGCATGCTCACCGCTCATTGCGGGTGGCTTATCCCATTCCGTAGGTGGAGAATCAGCAATTTGTAATCTTGAAACATCACTTTATCCAATCCACGATATCCGATGCTCTCGGTCCAGAATGGACCTCTGATAAAGACCCATGCAACTGGACGGGGTAGCCAAGTCGGATTTCGAAGCGCTGTGGAAACTGCTCTATTCCTTGTACGTACATTCGTATAATCCAATGTATCATCGATATTGACCACCGGGCGATGCAGCCCCGAAACAACACTCCCAAGACGAATGGGAATCGGTTCTCAAACTTACCACGAAATGGAACATGCTCGAAGTTCGGAAACAAGCAGTGAACCAACTTTCTGCTTTATCGTTGGCCCCCTCCAAGCGGATTCTCCTAGGACGAGGATACGGGATTATAGAGTGGCTGCGCTCGGGTTATATTGATCTGGCGACCAAGGCCGAGCCTGTGTCGATGGACGAATTCCGTGCTGTCAGGCTCGAAAGCGCCCTTCTATTGTCTCAGCAGGTCCGAAGGCCGTATAGATGTATGAACCTTGGGGGGTCCATCATTCCACTCGACAACGTCGACGTATCTCTCAGAAAAGTAATCCATGACGCTCTCGAGGCCCCCTTGGCCGGCCAGATGGAGAGTAACCCCAGCGACAAGGTCGATCGAATTTTGTTGGCACAATCGCTCGGCGTGCCAGAGTGGCTTTATGCGGCCTACGGCGATTTAGCATATAGAGTGGAGGATATCACGGTCGCCGAAGCAGAGAGACTTGGTTTAGAAACCACTCTCAGCATTTGCCGCATGAGAGAGAGGTTAGGTTATCGAAATTGCGCAATATCTTACATATGGGACGTTGGAGGCCACGTGGACAGGATTCTAGGTGAGGATTGGCAGCCCCGGGCTGTAGCAGAGGTACCCATAGCCGAAGAGCGCGAATGCACGTGCACAGGGAAGAAACTAAACCCTAAACAAAAGCTGCTCAAAAAAAAGATGAAGAAAAGTACTACCAACGACTGTACGTGTGGTGCCACTGTGGCCAGTAGAAAGCAATGTTAATCCGCAAATCTTCCGTATCACTCATGTATAACAATCACTGACAGACGTGGAATTGTCAACCGATCTAGTAAACACCCTCTCAAGGGCTGTTCAATGAAGTCTCAATGCCATGATACCAACTTTATCGCAGCTGGCCATGGTTGGAGTATATCTTTCCCATATGGGTCTGAGGCAGTTTCCTCACATAAATCCCCATCGCCTTGCGCGATCATTCCAAGGCACAGGGCCGTCGTACCACCCATGCAGCGCCAGAGGGACTTCAAGGAGAGTGAATAACAGGCCGCCGCTGAAGGGCATTAGTTGCCGTTGTAAGCCAATTCGACGTCCGCACAGCCCAGTAACTAATCGACATGCGGCACTGGTCACGATCCCTGGGCAATATCGGTAGATGTTTAAACCAAGCCTCGGACAATCAGAAGTCCGGTAAGAACTGAGGGAACCTAAGTGACGTCGATAACTTCTTCATGGATGAAACTCGCAAGAGCAATGAGATACATTTTAGAATACTTAGGGTGAAGTATCGTCGGTCCCGATCCGATATATCCTCCAGAGGAAAAGTTATACTTATCCATATGTCGACCTGCCAGTATCATGCCATCAATTGGGTCGAACAGGAGGTCTATCATGGATTAGGGGTGACACTGTGAACCCCCAAGCGGATTCTTTTTTCGGCGTAGAAACAGGTGAATATAAACTATTGAGCAAAAGAAATTAACCTGTCAGACGGGCACCAATCCAGTATTAAGAACGTGCTTTATGCTAGAATAACATACAAAACTTGAACGGATTCTAAGAATCCCTTACCCTCGATTTTTTTACCGGATTATATCAACCGCTTAGCCTCGTTATTTCGGCTGTGGTACTATAGGTGTATATGGCCAGGTTATTGGCTAAGCAGGAGGTGTTGGAATTGCCGCCGATGCGATGTCAAAGGAATGGCGACATTTAAGCGGAGCCCTAATTCTTGATTAGCCTCGTCGGGACTCGGGACTCCTGCTCTCCCAGGTCGAGGAGCCTTCGAATAAGATCAGCCACGGTTCACTGTCCAAGTCCAAAAAGCGGCGAACATGGGTATGTAATTGTGGGCCTTCCTGATCAGTGAATCATGATGCAGCCCATAGGTCTCGTGATACTACGCCCTGAAGAACATCAGACTGCGCTGCGGCACACCATGCCTTTAAAACGAGGCACGCTTCCAGCCTTCTCGTGATGCTGATGGATAAGGTGAGAGGTTTTTTAAAAGTCGCACCTGTCTAGCTACTACTAGGAAGGCCGTTGTTCGTCCAATTCCCCAACGCATATAAGATGTCGCTTCCGCCCAGTTGGCTACCCGACGAACTTGATGCCAATCATTCCGACTCGACCGATAGCCCCTCCTTGCCGCTCGACACCAGCTTTGCCTCTTCGCTTTTCTCTTTAGTTTCTCCCAAGGCTGAACTGGTCGATGATTCTACCATCTTTGAAGCAAACCGCCCTTCACACGAGCTCCCACGCCCAGCTGAAGTCGCGTTCGAGATAATTCCAACCACCAAGCCAATGAGAGACCCTTTATATTACCTTGATACCGCCATATTCGAGGTGTGTTTGAACTTCTACAGGTCACAGATGACTGATCCCCGTCTGCGCGCCGTAGGTGGATAATCAGCATTTTGTAGTCTTGAGACATCACTTTCTCAAATCCAACATTCTCGATCTCTATGCTGATGGCCCCGTGAAACTGAACGGTGTACACAAGTCGGAATTCGAGGCCCTGTACAAACTGCTCTATTCCTTGTACGTACATTCCTGCGACACATCTAAACATTCGATTTCGAGCTTGAGCTTGACCACCGATCGATACAGAACCAGAAATACGCTCTCCAAAGATGAATGGGAAGCTGTTCTCAAGATGTCCGCGAAATTGAAAATGCTAGCACTTCGCATAGAAGCAGTGGGACAACTTTCTGCTTTATCGATCACCCCCTTAAAGCAGATTCTCCTTGGACGAAAATACGGGATTGTAGAGTGGCTGCGCTCGGGCTATTTTGATTTGGCTACCAAGGCCGGCGCCTTGTCGATGGACGAATTCAATGGTCTCGGGCTAGAAACGGCCCTACTATTGTCTCAGAAGGTCCGAAGAGCGTACAGACATCGAAATCCTAGTGGATCTGTCGCTCCTCTCAACACTGTCGATAAATACTTCAGAAAACTGATGGATGACGCTGCCTTGAATGGACTGACCCAAACCCTCAACTCGGACGAGGTCGACCGGATCTTATTGGCGCAGTCGCTCGGTATACCTGAGTGGCTTTACACGGCTTATGGTGACCTGGCGAAGAGACAGGAGGATATCACTTTCGCTGAAGCCGGGAGGCTTGGAATAGAGACCACCCACGGTCTTTGCTACGTAAGGGAGTACCTGCGGTTAGAAAATTCTGATAGTTTGGCGATGTCATGGAATGCATGGAGCGTCCAAAGCTCCATAGACACGATTTTCCGGAAGGAATTGGCGGAGGTTCGACAAGCAGGCGTAGTATATGTCAGGAAAGGGCCGCCGGGAGTTCGAAGGAGTCTAGGGCGCCAGCACTCAATGATAAGAAGAAAAGGCAATTAAGAAATCCGGCCTAGTATGGTATCTCGGCGACAATCGAATTCTTAGTGATATCTGTAATACAGTAACGATACTATCAAATGACCAGAATTAGTTTCCCGATTCATACATACACTCAACAGGGTTGGTAACTCGAAGGAGGGCATGCCTGCAGCCACTGGGCCAAGCTTCCCCAAGATGTCCACTCTCCTTCGAGCACCCTCTCCTTTACTAGAGTCCCGGATTGACCGCGAGATCACTCCTCCTATGCTTCCCGCGAACTTGAAGCGAGATCAACCATATGTCATGTCAATTGTCAGCACGTTGTCCGTCGTCATGACTCCCAGTCCTCGCGCAAACGACAAGCATCGAGCGAGTAAATTTGAATAGGTTCCAGTGTCGAAGAGTGTATGTACTCTGGTCAAGGGTCGTGTACCTAAGTATGTATGTAAGATAATACCCTCAGGCCTCAGAGGCCGTTTCCGAAAGTACCATTTTCGGGGCAATTTTGTCTGGACAGATTTTTCTGATTTCGTCTGGATTCGCGACGGCCTAGGTGAAATTTTGCTCGGTTTGTCTGGATGGCCAACAACGGCATGCAAAGGGCAGGGATTTGTTTGAACACGACGGCAAAAGCACTTGAAATGACTCGGGTGTTGTATTCTAAGCCACGAGAGACAAACTATAGCTGCAAATCTAGGCTTCGAACATATGTGTAACCCTTATAAGTTAGAAAACCTGCCAATTTCTTTTCCGAATCCTCCTTCCCACGTTTTTTGAACAATAGTGGCGGCCCCCTAGTACAGTGTATTGGCCGTCCTTGACATACCAATTTAAAATCTTTGTATATTTCCACAACGGTATGCGATCGTAGAAATCGGAGTTGACAGTCCTCAAGAGCAAGGTCCAAGGTATCTAAGTACACGAGCTCAGGAATATCCATGGGGTCTAGGTATTATATCGGCACGATTTACTGTGAGGCACTTCTCAGTCACACAACTCGGTCCTTGACACAGCGTGACGATCTGCCAGTGATGCCACGGTGGAAGCAAAGATCAATGTTCCTCAACTTTAATTTCCGCTTCACAACACGCGTATGACTCTTTGGTCCCTGGAATTCTTATCATAGCCAGGTAGGATACTAGAAATAGTGTCTGTACCTTTACACTGTTAAGATACCTCCGAAAACTTGAGTTACTCATCATATAAAAGTTTGTCCAAATACAAATTGAGCATTTTCGGAACTGATCAGCTTGTGGAATGTGAACAACACACATCCAGGCTTGTATACTGCAGTATAATATGCTTCTAGCATATATTTATCATGATGCCAGCACAGAATACCAGAGGATAAGAATTGACGGAGGAAAGGCCAAATGTGTCAAGGAGGGTGGGTGTGTCAAGGACAGCCAATACACTAGTACTGTACCAAAAACCGCTCCCAAGAGTCCACTACCTTCGATTCAGCTGGTTTGACAAACCATCTCTGCTTCCTGATGCGGCCTCCAGACTGGAGAGAACCTTCAGGTCAAAATTGATGCCCTTGCGAGGTAAAGAAAGCGTCGAATCATCCTGGATCACATTTTGGGGCCTCGCGGATGCTATCACCGCTGGCAGGAGACGTTACAAGTCAGACTTGTACACATACCTGGATAGATAACCATAATCTGATCACCTGCGGTCGTCATGGATACTCCGCCAAAAATCACACAATCTGATTGTGTGTTTGGCTAGTATGGTTTAGACTACAAGTCCGTCTTGTCACGTCTCCTACCAGCGGTGTATAGGACTGTTACGGTAGCCTGTCTACCATGGTCCTCGCGTTACCACTAGACGCCCTGCCATCACTCGAGGATGTTAGAATGAACACCATGCCTTTAAAACGAGGCGTCCCGAAGCCTTTGCTTGCTGCGGATTGATGAGGGAGGAACTTAAAAGTTAAAACTCCCCTCCCGACTTATGTACCAGGTCCGAAGCCTGTGGTCATCCCTCTAATTCTCTCTCATACTTGCGATGTCGTTCGGACTAGATAACCTCACTCGTTCGGTCACCGGCGAATTTGAACCTCATGTACGGGCTGAGAGCGCCTCCGAGTCGACCGACGCCAGTCTTTCCCCGGATTCACTTTCGTCGTTCTCTTTGGTCTCTACTGAGACACCTCTACGTCTGGAACTGGCAGATGATTCGATCATCTTTGAAGTAATTTTCTGTCCATCTCAATTCCCCTGGCTGTCTCGTCTGAATAGTTACACTTTGTATAGATCGAAGGGCGATTACTGGCATTACCCAAGGATTACTTCAAAAGAAATGACAGTTATCTTGGTACGATGTCGATCGAGGCGAATCCGAGCTCGAATGAGTGCCAAGACTCGACGAAGAAGGACCTGGGCGTTACTCGCAAGATCGGGTTGAAAGAGTTTTTGGGGTGCTTGTTCTCCATGGAGTAAGTTTTGCGCAAGGTGATTAACTGGAAACAGTCTTGTTAACGGCAGAATCCCGCAGCCCTCAGCCAGCCGAACGCGCCTCGGCTGTCGAGTCATCGAAAAATCCCAGACATGACCTTGATACCGCCGTATTTGAGGTGGGTTATAACTCACATTTTCTGGCCGTGGCGGGTGATTTATCCCATTCCGTAGGTGGAGAACCAGCAATTTGTAATCTTGAAACGTCACTTTATCCAATCCACAATATCCAATGCTCTCGGTCCCGAATGGACTTCCCATGAAACCCCCATGAAACTGGACGGCGTAGTCAAGTCAGATTTCGAAGCGCTGTGGAAACTGCTCTATTCCTTGTACGTACATTCGTACGACTCAGATCAAACGTACCATCGATATTGACCACCGGGTGATGCAGACCTGGAATTATGCTCTCACAAGACGAATGGGAATCGGTTCTCAAACTTACCACGAAATGGAAAATGCTCGCACTTCGGAAACAAGCAGTGAACCAACTTTCGGCTTTATCGTTGACCGCCCCCAAGCGGATTCTCCTTGGACGAGAATATGGGATTGTAGAGTGGCTGCGCACGGGTTATATTGATCTAGCGATCCAGGCCGAGCCTTGGTCGATGGACGAATTCCGTGCTCTCAAGCTAGAAAACGCCCTTCTATTATCTCAGCAGATCCGAAGGCCATATCAGGTCTCTGGTAAAAAAACCGTTCCACACGACATCGACGTATCCCTTAAACAAGTAATCGATAACGCTCTCCAGCCCTCTTTGGCTGGCCAAATGCAGAGTAAGTTCAGCGACAATGTCGAACGAATTTTGTTCGCGCAGTCATCCAGCGATTCAGTGTGGCTTTACGCGGCTTACGGCGATTTAGCAAAGAGAGGGGGCAATATTACGGTCGCCGAAGCAGAGAGGCTTGGTTTGGAAACCACTCTTAGTATTTGCCGCATGAGAGAGAAGTTGAGTTATCCAGATGGTGTGCCGCTGCGACCTTGCAATTGGGTGGGGGACGTTGGATACCACATGGACAGCGTTTTCTGCAAGGAGCTGGCGGATGTTCGAGAAGCAGGTGAAGCATATATTGAGAAAGCGCCGCCGGCACTCAAGAATCTGAAGAAAAAGTTGCCCAATCGAAAAATAGGGTGCTAATCAAAAAATCGTTCGAACATGGTTCTCGCCGACGATCTAATTCTTGTGATATGTAATAGTACCGATACTATGAAATGACCAGAATCAGCCTCCTGATCCACATAGCAGGGTTGTACTTGGAGGAGGACCTGCCTGCAGCCACTGAGCTCAGCCTCCCCCAAGGTGTCCGCTCTCCTCCATCCACTCCTATACTTGCTTCCATCATCACAGGGGTCCCAGATTGACCGCGAGATCACTCTTCCCATGCTTCCCGCGAACTTGAACGCTAGATCAATCATCTATACGTCATGTCAGTTGTCAGCACGTCGTCCGTGGTCATGCCACTCCCGGTCCCTCGCGCGAACGACAAACAGCGACTGGGTAAATTTGAATAGGCTCCAGTGTCTAGTTCTTACTCTGGTCAAGGGTCGGCAGGGGTCGGCTCTCGTGTGACCATGCAGAACAGGAAAATGAATACACATCATAGGGTGCAGAACCTTGTTGTGGGGCTGCCACATGTTTCTATGTCACCGCTGGCAGGAGACGTGACAAGACGGACTTGTAGCCTAAACCATACTAGCCAAACACACAATCAGATTGTGTGATTTTTGGCGGAGTATCCATGACGACCGCAGGTGATCAGATTATGGTTATCTATCCAGGTATGTGTACAAGTCTGACTTGTAACGTCTCCTGCCAGCGGTGTGTCGTATACGGAAATTCATATGTGGTGGCCTTGATCTGCTTTTCTATTAAATAGGTTTCCAGGTTGCAACCAACGGTTCATGGAATATCCGGTAAGATAGGGTGAGACCTACAGTGCGGGACCGGTTTCTAGGAATGTTGGAAAATGTGTTAACCTGGGTCCGGGGGTGGGTGGCTGCCTAATTAAGCGCACTATGGTGACCAGCGCAGGTACGGTCTCCCGCCCAATTCGACGACGATTCGCGAGATAGATAGAATCTGATAGATCGGTATTATAAGATAGATGGAAGCTGATCGAAGCGTACATGCTGCGACGGCGTTAGAACCTCCATAGTTGACATCGATAATTTTCTCATGAGCTGTAGATCTACGAGGAAGATGACGCAGGATGACATACCGTAAAATCAGCTTCTCGCTCAGGCTCGGGACAATGTCAAGTTCTTCGAATTGGTTTCGGTGCCTTAGCAGTGACGTTGGATGTTGACGTTCTTGGACTTCCATGCCTCTAGTCACGAACATGAGGCCGAACAATCAGCGGAATGACGGAAGACCGGTGCGTTTGGTCTCTTAATGGATCTTGCCGACCTAGTTGCGGCGGTAGCCAGTAAGGCGGCGTCAGTAGCTGGCAGTAAGTGGGATCAACCAATAGTACCATGGAGTTCACAGAGCATCGTGGCGTTGATCTATCCACTACTGTGTTCCAGAAGCTGGTAAGTAAGCGATGCTTACTGATAGATCTAGAATCATATGTCAGCAAAACATGGTCTGCCCGTTGCTTGAAACAATAGTTAGGTTTGATGATTGATGGAACACATCCTTCAGATACAGAACGTAAAGGTGAATCATCTATGATGGATGTCAGACAATGTTCAGTTGTGGGCTTGCAGAGGCCAGGTGAGCTGCCTCACGGCCCCTGACGTATGCGCCCCGCCGCTCACGGAAATGAAAACCAGCAGAGCATCATGATTGGTCTATTACCTACAAGTGGATTAGATCACAATCGCTGCATGATGATCTGCGAGGCAGGGATGTTGCCTCCGACAGGGTAAAGAGGTTCGTTTCGTTGGGGTCAAATATTTAATTGAGTTCGTTTATGGCGGCTTCTATAACGGGCGGTACGTAGCTCGAAACTGATAGGAATTCGTGCTTGGGATGCGATTAAAGGCCGATTGGTCATTTATCCAGAGGCTGTGAATAAAGGGGTATGCACGAGGTCCGCAGGTTTCTGTCAAGATTCGGAGAATCTTGTTGCGTATATCCGTTGGTAGCCGTACATGACGCGGATCGGTCTTTTCCAACGATAGGGGGGTGTATGAACCCCGGACGGCGGGAAACGGAAGGCCAGGGATCGCTGTTTTAGGAACAGGTATTAATAGCAAGTGCATAATCTGGGATAGGATGGCGGAGGCGAGATGCGGGACCCCTTTTGCTCCCCAGATGAAATGAGAGGCAAGCATGATAGTCATGCGGGCCTGAGCCTAATGTGGGCCTGGGACATGGTGAAGCGATGTGCCGGAACCCCAGTTGACCGGAACGGCATGGTCCGAGGCGACGCCCGCATGGGCGCAGCTTGTGGAGGCGGGTCGATGACCGGATGTCATGGTACATTGCGCGAAATCGGAGGTGTTTATCCTTTTTAGGATCACTTGCTACACGCTAAGAAATGGCGGCTGTGTGCATGGAGCTGTACCCTACCGAGATACAGGAGATCTATGACTTTGCCCGGCCCAGATATAGGTCGCGTCAAGAGTGCCAGGGAGATATGAGGGATGGAATGGTGAAGTGATCATCATGAATATCACGATGTCTGATGGGGTTAGACGTTTACTTGCCGAGAGGATAACAGGTGATGGTGATCTGAAGATGCCACGAAACATGAGAAAATCACTGGGCATATATGTCTGATACGCCACTATCCGATTGCCGTTCAAACGTTGAGATTCAGGAGCCAGCCCAACAATCTCTGACAGCGTGGTGCAGTGGCCCAAGAGGGAAGAGTGGGAGGAATAATGGAGATGGTGGGAGCCTTGTGCCGAGGCTGGCAACAAACAATAGGGATTTAAGGGGTTTACCACATAAGGAGATTATTCGAGCGGAGTTTGTAATCAAGCTGTGTGTACCCGGACTGAGTTGAAGTGAACCTAGTTCTCCGTCGCCTCCCTCCTCCTCCCCTCGAGATCATGGCAGCCGTCGCCGGTCGCAAAAAGTCTGTCGTGTCAAGCGCGGGCGTCCAAATCGACCAGCCAGTGCCCAACAACACCCTCCTCAACAAGGCCGCATCCCAGTCCACCTCTCTCTACCAGCAGTGCTCCCAGCTTCGCGCGCGACTCTATCGCATCCGTGGCTTCTCCTACTACTTCACCATCGCTGCCTACGCCGACTCCCGCCAGTCCACCGATCCTGTCACCCAGCTATGGGACCTCTTCTCCTTCGGCATCCCCCTCTGCTACATATTCGATCTCCTCCCAGCCGAGGGCGGCTTCACGAAAATAAACAACTCCCAGTTCAATGAGGAGGAGTACGAAGCCAATCCCGACAAGCCCAAGAAGCGCGCCATTGTACACTTTGCCATGCAGATACGCACCGACAAGGTCATGCAGTCCATTCCAGGGTGCGAGACATTTACCGTGACCGACCTCTGGGACCGTAATTCCACGGACGGGCTCGTAAAGGTGCGTTCCCTCAAATCGCTTGCCTCACTTCCTACCCTGACCCACATCCGCGACAATAGGTGATCAACACCGTAACGGCCATTGTTAACCATTTGCCGCCTGACGTATTCGAAGCCGAATCCGACCCGCAAGACGACCCCAATTCGTCCTCTTCAGAAACGCCCGCTAGTGCCCAGGAGACGGCACGAAAGAACATAATACGGGAGATGGTCGAGACCGAGCGGAAATACGTTCAAGATCTTGAGATCATGCAGGTGTGTTCTTGTCCGGATTTCCAAGAGGCTATTACTAACCGTCGGGTAGAAATATTCCAACGGCTTATCGCAAGGGAATGTCATCGACCAAGACACGATACACCTCCTCTTCCCCAACCTCAACAAGCTCCTCAACTTTCAACGAAAGTTTCTCATACGATTCGAGGGCATTGCCGAGCTCCCATGGGAGCAGCAGCGATGGGGAGCGCCTTTCCTGGAAAGTGTACGCGCCCATGTTCCATTTCTGGACATTCCATTGTGCTGATTGTAATCCCCATTTCACCTTTTGTGGAATTCGGAACAATAGGAAGACGAATTCGTCGTTTACGAACCCTATTGCGCAAATTACACCAGCGCTTCGGAGCTCATGCTCGCCCACGAGCAAAACCTGACGGTGCGCACTTCTTTCTGACCCCTTCTCCCGCGTCCCACGTGGTCGTGATGGCAACTGATGAATACTGACCAAACACGCGTCAATAGGCATTAAACCATCTCATCAATGTCAAGGGCGAGCTGCCAGCTCTCCTTATCAAGCCCATTCAACGGGTCTGCAAATACCCCCTCCTCCTTGATGTTCGTCCCTATGTCTTTTTCAATTCAAATATTAATGGCCCTTGCGTATACAGTCTCTTATCAAGGCAACTTCGGCTTCCTCATACCCGCATTTCGAAGAGTTGAAGCAGGGCGTCGATGCTGCCCGCCGCATCGCCGATAAAATAAACGAGGCCCAAAGACGAGCCGAAAATGAACTGACTGTCAAGAACCTCTATTCCCGCATAGAAGACTGGAAAGGTCACCACCTGGAGAACTTTGGCGATCTCCTCCTCGATGATATCTTCTTTGTCACCAAGTCCGATATTGATCGTGAATACCACGTATTCCTGTTCGAAAAGATCATCCTTTGTTGCAAGGAAACCCCCCAGCTTCCTTTGAATGCAGGACGAACAAAGGGCGCGAAAAGCAACTCGATTCTCAAGAAACAGGCTACTGTTGCTACTTCCGCTTCACAGGGCGGCTCAGGACAACCTATTAAGAAGAATACCCCCTTACTATTGAAGGGCCGAATCTTCTTGGGAAATGTTACCCAGGCCAAACCCGTGCAGCCCAAAATGTCGACCAGTAAGTTCTGCGTCTTCCAATTATACGCCTTTGACTATATGCGTTCTTATAGACCCGGCAAACCCTACCTATTATCCACTCGACGTCTGGTGGAAGGGCGACGACGATCTCGAGTTCTTTACGCTGCGATGCAGACGAGAAGACCAGATGCGCCAATGGGAGACCCAGATTAACCGCCTCGTCAAAGAATCTGCCCAACGGCGCGCCAATGATCGCAACGGCCTATCCCGGATCGCCAACAGCATTACCCCCTCCATCCACAGCCGCACGTCCTCGAAAACGTTGCAGATGTCCATATCATATAGCACGCCGCATTCAATGTATTCCGTCCAGACATCTGGATCGGCCACGAGTAGTCGCGGCCCTCCAACGCCCTACAGCAGCGATGAACACGTTGGCGGGGGCGTGAAGTCCGGAGGAATCTACAGCAGCGGTCGACAGCCGTATACTCCAAATGATGGATTCGAGTTCGAGCCAGACGACGATGACTTTGAAGATTATCCTCCTTCGTCTGGATACCCTTCATCTTCGGGGCGTGGCACACCGATCGCGGCGAGGAGAGACAACGCTATCAGTATGCCTCCGGAGCGACATGCCTCACCATCAGGGTACGACCGGAACCGAGCCCAGACGGAGGACGCGAATGGGCCAATCATGAAACAGTGGAGGAATGGACCGATGCCGCCACCTCCGCACTCGCAGATGCAACACAGTCACAGTGGTGGCCCATCATACTCGTTCGGACCAAGGGCCCATTCAAGTATGAGCATGAACCAACCGAGCTATTCGTCGGACCCGAGCGGATATGGTGGCAATGGTAGCTATGCTGCTGGCGGGCCCAGAGCAAGGCCACAGCTGAGAAGCCAATTCAGCTCGCAAAAACTGCAAATGCTGCATGCTCTGGACCGAAACGGGAGGGGTTCGCCTGCGAATGGACCACCGCAGCCGCTTCCTCCGATACCGACACCGAGTCGGTCGCGGAGTGCGAGTCAGCCGGCTGCTTATGTGCCTAAGCCTGCGTCGGGCCAGCCACCGATGCCTAGTGACGCGGATCAGTGGGGGCGGGAACGGTCGAACACGTCTGTGATGGGGAATAATAAGCGGGGGAGCGGGTCGAGTGAGTCGACGGGTGGGGAGAGCTCCGATTATTCGCCAAACAGCTCGTCCCCCGTGACGCCGTTTGGGTCGAGCGAGTCGTCGTTGGGTGGGATGGGGATCCGGACGTCCCGGTCGCATTATGTGGATCCTATGGCTGCTGGGATGACTCCGCATGTAACGCAGGTCCATGGGCCGCCTGTGAAGGTCAAGGTGCACTTCCATGAGGATATATTCGTGATACAGGTGGCTATGTCGACGGAGTATGCGGATTTGGTGCAGAAAGTGGGGAAGAAGATTCGGCTTTGTGGGCCGAGGAGAGATGATGGGCCGTTGCGGGTGAAATATAGGGATGAGGATGGGGATATGGTGACGCTGGGGTCGACGGAGGATGTGCAGATGGCGTTTGAGCAGTTCCGGCCTGGTGGACAGGTTACGCTGTTCGTGACGTGAGCCGAGTTTCGGCCATCATCGTCGTTTCATCTTCTCTCTCGACTCCTCGGCTCTCTCTCTTTCCATTTCGCATCTCTTCAAGCATCTATTCGCCAAGCACGTCACATCTTATGCATTGCATTTTCCACTCCGACTCCTCATCTTCAACCATCTTCATCGATATCGCTCACCCTCACTTTCATACGCACTCTCCCCTCAATGTGACTACCCACCCCCCACACACACATTCGTTTAATTCTTTCTCCTTTCTGTTCGCTGTATCCTCTATCTCTGAGACTCTCGCTCCCTATCTCTCATCGTCTTCCCACTAAGGGAAGCTCTAATATCTACCTCTTACATTCCTTTTTTTTTTGCGTATATTGC
>Ga0307516_10002237_pt1 | contig 26174 bp, 17 predicted proteins | sample 19_EM_MG_FD_203310 | JGI IMG/M metagenome (GOLD analysis project Ga0307516, IMG submission 203310) | Populus trichocarpa ectomycorrhiza microbial communities from riparian zone in the Pacific Northwest, United States - 19_EM | ecosystem: Host-associated > Plants > Roots > Unclassified | place...
CAGGGGGAAGATCCTGCTGATAGCCGGACCGGCTTATGGAGATGGCGCTGCGGCCGGCTTGCTGAGATCGGGCGGGCAGCAGGTAGCCCGGACAGCCGAAGCGCTCACTATCTGGCATACGGCCTGGCGGCAAAAACCCGCGATCGTACTCGCCGGATATGATGATATCGGCCTGATGTATGCGCTGCAGGAGACGGCCCGTCAGCTCCGCTGGGCTCCCCGGGAGAAGCTGATCGCTGGGATCGGGAACACCAAGGAAAAGCCGGCTATCAGGGACAGGGCGATGTCCATTTATACGATGAATCGGCTGTATTGGGAAAGCAGATTTTATGACGAGAAGTATTGGATAAAATACCTGGACATGATGGCCGAGAACCGCTTTAACTCGCTGGTGGTCATTTTTGGATATGAGAACGGGGGCTTCCTGGCGCCCTGCTACCCTTATTTCTTCAATGTGGACGGCTATCCCGGCGTGCGTATGACCGGTCTGAGCGAGAGCGAACAACAACGAAATTTGTCGGCGATCAATAAATTGATAGCGATGGCGCATGAACGGGGCATACGATTTACCGCCGGCATCTGGGATCATATCTATCGGGGTGGGGTGCAGGGCGGAGGTATACCCGGCAATGAAAAGGCTCCCGACCGGCCTACTCCCGGGCTTGTATGGGGTGTTACGGGGGATAACCTGACCGCCTATACGAAGGCGGCGCTTGCACAGTTCATACGGCAGGTGCCGGTGGATGCGATCCAGTTTCGGATGCACGGCGAATCTGGTCTGAAGAAGGAGGAGGAAGACGCTTTCTGGGCGGATGTGTTCAGGATGATAAAAGAGATCAAGCCCGAGCTGCAGATAGATCTGCGCGCCAAAGAACTGCCTCCTACGGTGATCGCAAGCGCCATTAATACGGGCATACGATTCAGGATCGAAACGAAATTCTGGATGGAACAGTTCGGACTACCGTATCACCCCACCCGCATCAATCCCGATAAAAGCTATCTGCGTCATAGTTATGGCGACCTGCTGCACTACCCTAAACAATACAATATGCAGTGGCGGCTCTGGAATGGCGGCACCAATCGGATCCTGTTGTGGGGCGATCCGGACTATATGCGCCGCTTTGCGGAGAGTGTACATCTTTATGATGGAGATGGGTATGAAGTGAATGAGCCACTGGCTACAAAAATGGAAGCGCAGCCTCAGGATGCTCCGCCTTTCGATCTGCTGCGGCCGCAATACCGGTATTACACCTATGAGTTCGAACGGTACTGGCACCTGTTCCAGGTCTTCGGGCGTATAGGCTATAATCCTGCTAGTTCGTCCGGGGTTTGGGATAAAGAATTCCAGGTCCGGTTTGGTCTGAAGAACGGGCCGATCCTGGAAGAGGCCCTGCATAAGGCCAGTGGTATTTTGCCGCGCATTATTGCCTCCTGCTATCCTTATAACAGTTTTCCGATGACCCGTGGCTGGGCAGAAAAACAACGTCTCGGAGACCTGCCTGACTATGCAAAAGCCGAAGGCAGCGATCTTTGCCAGTTTGCGGATTTTGATGATGAAGCTGAATTGCTGCTGACCGGAGGCGAGACCGCCCGGATAAGACCTGCTGCCAATAGCCAATGGCTTGCTCAAAGAGCAATGCAGGTATTAGGCCTGCTCAAAGGGATCAGCTATGACAATCAGATCGATAACCGGGAGATGGGCTCTACCGTTACAGATCTTAAGATCCTGGCTAACCTGGCGCTGTATCATGCCCGCAGGGCCCCGGCCGCGGTGTATTACCGGCTTTTTGTACGTACCCATGATGTCTCGGCGCTGGACTCTGCGATCGTACATGAACGGCAGGCGATCGATGCCTGGAGACAGATCGTGGCATCGGCAGGAGAAGTGTATGCCGATAATCTTCAAATGGGCGTAAGCGTTGCCGGTCTTTGCGGGCATTGGAAAGACGAACTTGTCAAACTGGAAGAGGGCCTGACGCGTCTTGAAGCGGCCAGGAAAAATGCCGACCCGAAGGCCATGACGGTACACGCGCCTGTTTATAAAATGCTGCCGATCCCTTCTTTTGACGCGTTATTTAAGATCCATCTGCAAGCACCCATGACGGTTGCGACGGGCCAACCTGTCGGCATCCGGATAGCCTTCGATGCGGCCGCCGGCATGAAATGGGCGCGGCTGTATTACCGCGCCGTCAATCAACAGCTCGAATATAAAGAGTTGGCGATGAAGCCAACCGGCAAGCCGGATCAATTTGAGGCAGAGATACCGGCTGCAGAGATCGATCCGAGGTACGATCTGATGTATTATATAGGATTCATGGATAAGGCCGGCCATGGGAGGATCTACCCGGACCTGGAGAAAGAAACGCCTTATAAGATCGTGAAGCTGGAGCGAGCGGGGAAATGACCTCATGGCCGGGGTTTTATCGCTTGATGAAAGACTTTACCTGGCGGCGCCCTTTTGTATCCACTACGAGAAAATAAGTGGCCGCGGGCAGGTCTTTTACAGGCAACATCCGTGAAGTGATTCCGCTGTGGAGGCTTAAGGGATAGGATGCGATCAGTTGCCCTTGTGCCGTAAAGAGCTGGAGAGTGGCCGTCTCCGGTCCCGGAGAAAATAGGTTTACCGAGAGCTGGTCGCTCGCGGGGTTTGGCTGCAGCCGGATCCATTCGATGCCCGGGTCCGACGGCCGGGTGTGTGTGAGGATCCGGGAATAAGAACGCGACCCCTCTTTGTCAAGCCATTCGAGGCGATAAAATACCGTGCCCGGGATCTTGTCGATATCGGTATAGCGATTGTTGGCCGGGTCTGCCGGGCCGGGAATGATCGCCAGCGGAGTAAAGTGTATTTGATCGACGGATCGTTCGACCGTAAAGGATTGGATCTTCCCTGCCTCTTCCGGGGAGATAAGGCCCCAGGAGAGCCGGAAACCCTGCTCTTCCGGAGTTCCTGTGAAATATTTCAAGGGAGAGGAAGCCAGCAGTACACAGGTGTTCATGGTCGACTCCGGAGCGGTATAGCCCGCCTGGCTGGAGCCTGCATCTCCCGGTAAAGCGCCATTGGAGCTACCCTGGCAGGAAAGCAGGGTGTTCCCCAGGCTTACGATGCCGTTGGCTCCTCCGCTGACGGAAGCACTGATAGCAGCAGGAACGGCCCCTCCTGCCGTCCAGATCATCCCGCCGCCGCCACCACCACCCGGTCCGGTACATTCAGGTCTCATATTACCGGCGTCGGATCCTTTGGCGCCATTTGCCTGCACCGTAACGGCCCCTGTGATCGTTGCTGTATTCAGGATCACCGTACCTCCTGCGCCGCCTCCGCCGCCTCCATCTCCTTCTGCCTGGGTCGGGTCCGCATATCCCATACCCAAAACGATCGGTGATACTCCGGAAGCCAGCAGTTGCCCGCCTCCGCCCGTGATCGAGGATGCCGACAGGAGGATGATGCCGCCGCCATTCCCGCCAGGCATCCCCTTGCTGTTATTTTGGTGCCCGCTGCCACCGCCACCCCCGAAAAAGATCCTGTTGCTGTTGGCCGCTGTGCTATATCCATAAGGGGCCAGGCTCAGTCCTCCTATTCCCGGATAGATCCCATGACAGAAAAAGGTGGTTTCACCGGCTTTTCTTCCGCCCACCCCGCCCGCCCCAACATTGCCACCGCCCGCGCCCCCGGAATTTGTATTATTGCCGCCGCCGCCGCCATTGGCCAGTTTACCCCGCCCATACTCTTTGTTAAGGATATAGTCAGTGATGCCTTCTCCTTTTTTTCCGCCGGTGTAATAGCCGGAAGCCGGAAGGTTAAGGGCATAAGCATCTACGGGGAAGGCCCAGCTGCAGTCGTAGGGGGGAACAAAATAATTCAGCAGGTCCCCGCCCCGGAAACCCTGGCCACGGACATCTATATCCGCATTGAGGAAGAGGGCGCCTGCCGCCTCTATAACGACGATGCCTCCTTTACCTGTGACGGGATCCCAGGGAATACTGCTGACCGTAGAAGTAACGGTCACGGAGCCATATGAGGGGATACCCACCAGTTGGACCTGTCCGGCAGGGTCGTAGCTATTTAAAAGGGTGAACTTCAGACCGACCTCATTGCCATTGATCGTGCAGATCGTATTGAATTCGTAATTGCCCGCGTTATTAAGAGCCGTAATGTCCCCGAATGCGGATGTATTGCTGTTGTCGATGACGGTTCCTTTTGCCTGGCTGAGGAGGACCCGTTGACCCGGGGTCAACCCGGAGGCGTTATCTACCGTCACCGAATTAGCCGTTGTATTGATAGCGGAGACATGGTAGTACGTATTCACTACGCCGGAAGCCGTCTGCGCATTTACTGGCAGACAGGCATGCAGGATGGAGAGCAGCAAAACTATGGTTGTACCGGCTTTCATACATATTGGAAATCCTATAAATATAAGAAATCCCCTGCTAAGATGCAATTAAACAACTCATTATATGCGTAAAAGCGTAATTTAGGAATTATGGTATTCCTGGTGCTTTTGCCTTTTCTATTAGGTACGTTTGGTCTTGCATGGGTGTTGGAGCATTTCCCTATTCGTCACCTGAATAACCCATTGCTTAAACGAGGGGTTATCTTTGTGCTCATAAGTGTTCCCATTGAATTGATCATACTTGAAGCCACCCGGCCGCTAAAGGCCTTTCAGGAGATGCCCTTTGTATTACTGGCGCTGCTGTATGGAGTATTATTACTTATTGTCAGCCTCCTTTGCTATTGGCTGATCAGGCACATGAAAAGATAAGGGACTTTCCCGGTTGTAAGGGAAATTGTTGCATATTAATGGGGCTGTTCCAGCTCTGTTTTCCATCTATCGATATAGGCCAGCAGGGATTTCCGGTCGTCAAGCGAGTTATTTTCCGCATGAGCTTCGAACACTACGAGGCCTAGCGCAATGCAATGTGTAATGGCCAGTTTCAGGAGCAGTCCCATGCTGAAGCCGGCAACGAAATGGTCCCTTGCCTCCTTTGCTATTTCGGCCTCCTGATCGACCTTTCTGCGGTCGAATACAAACTGCTCGTCGCTGGAAAGGGATAGGGCATACTCCGGCGAATAGACCACCAGGCGGTGAATGCTCATGGTCCTGAAGATGGAAAGAGCCTTTTTTTTCAGATCGGATGGCTTATCCTCCATAGGGGCCGTGCCGGGGCGCACGCCGTTGAGTACCATCCACAATTTGTTCGCTTCATTGTCATCCATTATAAGAGTGACCCGGCCTTGCGAGGAGAAATCGCTGATGATGTCCAGGATCTCATCCACCTGGAAAAATAGCATTTTGCCGGGGTCTCCCAGGTAGAAAATGAAGTCCAGGTCTGTTTTTTTAAGCGGCCTTATCAGGTCGGCAAGGAGTCCGAACCACAGGTCGGAGGCATTGGCTATGTTTGCCCAGTCATCAAAGGCAATGGTCCGGCAATTGTGAAAAAGCAGGTTGAGCTCCTCCCGGATAAGGTCGTTCTTTAGGTAGTTCCTCCGATGCTGCATCCCGTTGTCATCGGACGTTAGGGCGTCCAATCTTAAAAAGGTATCTATGTCAGGCAATGCATCCAGGGTCATGCTGCGGATCCCCAGGTTTTTCAAAATTACGGGCAGCTTCGATTCGTTGATCCCAAAGGAATTTAGCTGATACTTCGGCATGCCCGGGTTTATAAATTCCTTGTCGCTCGAAGTATTGAGGTAAAGGTGCCGGGACCCGTCGAATTCCTTTATCGCCTTTGAAAGGTCCGATAGGATGGGATTGGCATTCTTTATTTCCATGTCGATCGTTTCCATGATTGTATTTTTTTCAATGAATGTAGTCTTGTTTTTTTCTTATGATGATGGTAGAGTCCGATGGTATGCGGGTACGAGGAAGTAAAAAGCAGAAATCTTGAATAAATATACGAACGAACATAGGAAAAGGTTGATTTTTTTTCACAGGTTTTTATGCTCTCGAAATAGCAATATGATTTTCAAAAAGTATTTGCATATCAATATTATTTTCCGGTTTATTTTAAGCAAATATCTGAAAGATAACTCTTTGGCAAAATGGCATCATAGTTGGGTGCAGCCATTTAACCGATCATGCAAAGAAAATTAAATACAAAGGATATGAAAAATTACGAATCACCCGGCGATGCCCTCGCCGATCTTAAGAAGAGGGGATATGAGGCCGACTTCGAAGCGCATCCCCTGGGTCTGTACTCTGAAGACCTGGATCTGCGGCTGGACCCGGAAGAGTTTAAGATCGATGAAACCTACCGTTTTAATGGTAATTCCGGTCCTGATGACAACTCTTATGTCTTTGCCATTTCATCCGCCTCGGGTGTTAAAGGCACCATGGTCGATGAAACCGGGACTTTCAACAAATCATTCGGGGACTAATTTGGGTATCTATTGCCTATGCCTGTCGCCACTTTCCACAAAGGCATCTTTTATTTGTTAATAGGCTATTTCAACTTTTGCCTGGAATGTTTGTGCGTCAGAAATACTATTTAGCATATACTGCGCCAGGTCTGCACGGGCAATGCTGAAAGGATGCCTGATATGCGAATGAATGCCGACCCTGTATTTACCGGTGAGCGGATGATTCTTTAGCATGGCCGGCCTTAGGACCGTCCAGTCAAGACTGCTGCTCTCCACCTCCGTTTCCATTAAACGCATGTCGGTATATAATTCTTTCAGGATCTTTTGTAAGATCACTTTTGTGAGGCATCGGATAAAGAACCCCATTTCCTTGTTGACATCCAGGGCGCCTGCCGAAATACATAGAAGCCGTTTTACTCCTGCCGCCTTCATGGCTGCAGTAATATTTTGTATGCCTTCCGAATAAAGGGTTGTCGGCTTTAAACTGCTGCCGGTGCCAAGGCAGGAGAGGACGGCGTCTTTACCTGCTATTTGCCGCTCGAAGGTGGATGGTTTTAAAACATCTCCCTTCAGGACCGTTAAGGAGGCGTGGCGGACAGTAAAGGCAGAAGGGTCCCTGATGGCTACTGTCACTTCATATCCTTTTTCAAGGGCTTGCTTTACCACTTCTTTCCCCGTGCCGCCTGTTGCGCCAAAGAGCAATATTTTTTTCATGTTTGGGGTTTAAATTTAATTTTCCCTTAGTTGATAAATACTTCGCTCTATTTTTATATTTAATTTTTGGCAGAATTCAATGGGGTTGAAGCCCGTGCGTTTGTATTCCAGGTCCACCGATTGCTTTGCCTTTTTGAACAGATCTTCATTTTCCCAGGTGGCAACGGTGACGAAGATGGAATTCCCGTTCTCATCCTGCCTTTCATAGACTTCATCTTTTACGAACCCGGGAAGCTGTTTGATCAGTGCCCTGTTGATATTCATTCTTTGGATAAAGGAATCTTTTACGTTTGCCGGGACCGTTAATTGGTCGATCAATACCTGTTTCATTTTTTTTACTGATTTTGTTGAAGGATCGTTGTTTTTTTGTGCGAGGAGAGGGACATTTAACAAGAGCAAAATGCCCAGGAGAGCCGCTAATTTGGTGGAAGGTGACATGGGGTATACTTTAAAGTTATTAATACGGTTTCGTAGTATTTATTGCAAATATACTTCGTAAACGAATTAATATCCAAATATTTTTGGGTGTTTTTTGTATATTTACAACGTAACCGAAGTAAATAGCTATGAATAAAGCAGTTGAACTGATCACGGAATGGGGGAAATTCGACGGCAGGCATCCGAATGGCAGCGTCGAAGATTTTTGCAGGTATTATCTCATGGATAAGGCTGAAAAGGAAAGCAACACCTGGCAATCCGAAAAATGGCCGGCGCCTGTAACCCTGGATTTCGCCTTAATGCGGCTGATCGGCAGAGTTGGAAAGCTGCATACGATCTATTCTACCTCCGCCACGGAGGGCACCGGGATAAATTCATCGGACGAGTTTTCGTTATTAAATGCCATTCAATGTTCGAACCTGCCGCGTAAAACGGAAGCGATCTATACGTCCCTCTTTGAACTTTCCACCGGAACGGATATGTTAAATCGGCTGAAGAAGATCGGGTTCATCTCGGAGCAGGATGATAAAGAGGATAGGAGATCGAAACGGATCCAAATTACGCCTAAAGGCCAGAAAGCCCTGGCTGTCTGCAGAAAACGAATGGGACAGCTTGCCGAAATGGAATTTTATGACCTGACAGGGGATGAAAAAAGATGGTGCCTGCAATTGCTGGGCAGGATCGATGATAAATTCTCTAAGTTATGGTTGTCGCATAAGGCAAAGCCCTTTGAGGAGATCTATAAAGAGGTAATTGGAGAGCCGGCCTCTAAAGAGAAAAAGAAGAGTTGAAGGGTTCTAATTGCCAGGCGCCACAGGCTTGGTAAGAATATCATCATTGCTCACCCCTTTCTTTTTCGATATATTTTCGGTGAGCTTCCCGAAATTCCATGTAAGGGCCAATACTCCACCCCGCCTGGTCTGCCTGGTGATATTCGTATTATAAAAATTCCGGTCTTTTGTGATCGTTTTGAAGTCATGGGTCTTTTCGGTATAGTTCACCGCCCGTAAAGAGATATTGATCTTATCTTTAAATGCCTTGTAATTTAACGCAACGTTGTGCCAGGTATTGAAAGGATACGTGGTCTGAATGGTTTGGTTATCCTGCCATAAGCCCAGGTAGCTGCTTACGGTGAACTTATCCGTGAATTTATAGCTCGTGTTCAGGTTGAAATTACATCCGAAGCCGCTGTTGGACTGGGATGCATCGGAATTGTTCTTCACCGTGAGGTAACGGAGCGAACCGTTTATGAACAGGCTCCATCTGGGAGTGATCTTCGTACTGAAATTCAAATTGAGGCTCGATTGGAATTCCTTGCCGATGTTCAGGCTGGTGGTCCTTGTAATCCCCGTTTTCGGATCGAAGGATGAATACTGCAGGATCTTATTGTCACTGTAACTCCCTTCGACATTGATCCCGGCAAATGTATTTCCCTTGCCATACCTGAGCTGCGTAGAAAGAGCATGCGTGGTCTGAGGACCCAGATCAGGGTTGCCATATGAAATATTGAGCGAGTCATTGTTGTTGACAAACGGGTTGAGATCCCAGATATAAGGCCGCTGTAATCTTTTCGTATAGGCGAATACCAGGTTCATATCCTTATTCACACGGTTTGTGAATTGAATGTTTGGAAGAAAAGTGGCATAGCTGTTTTTTACCTTTGTATTGGAGGCAATAAAACTGCCATTTACATTCGTGTATTCGATGCGGGCGCCAATACGAAGAGTGGACTTCTTTAATTTCAAGCTATACATGCTGTAAAGGCTGAATACATCCTGCGCGTATTTGAAATAATCGGTATTGGCCGTATTTATGGTGTAGTCATCTGCTTCGTCATATTTGACGAGGCTTTGAAAGTCGGAGCTTGCACGGCGCAGAATTGCTTTTAATCCCCCTTCGAACTTGCCGTTCTTTTTTACCGGGATACTGTTATCGGCCTGGATGGTATATTGATCGTTGATGGCATGGCTGTTATTTATTAAGTAGCGGTTTGTGGAAGGATTATCCTGGAAGCTGTTGAGCCTGGAATCATTTTTGCCAAACTCACCAAGAAATCTAAGACTGAATTCTCGTTCTTTATTTTTTTTGAAATGTTTTATGTAGTCGCTTCCCACATTCACACCGGGGTTATTGGTTTTATTATTGAGACTGTAATAACTCACCATGGAAGGGGAGGAGGAGAAATCAGTGGTGATCGTTTGATCCGTCACCGTTCTATTCGACCAGCTATCAATGTTCGTATACAAACTGATCGTGTTAAGGCTGTCAAACTCCCAGCTTAATTCTGCATTACCAAAACTCCAGCCCGAATTAGTGTATTGGTTGCCATCCAGGGCCCTTTTAGTATAAATATTTTGAGTGGACGGAAGGGTAGTATTGGTGTTGTGCTGTAATACCGGATCTGAAAACCCTGTATTAAAAAAGAGACTGACACCGACATTGCCGGCTTTTGCATTTCCATTGACGGAGAAATTATTCAGCTTGTCGCTGGTCCTTGAGAAAGAAGAAAGAGAGCCATTGTAGCCTACCACCTTTTTCTTTGTGATGATATTGATCAGACCTCCTATTCCTTCGCCATCATATTTCGCGGAAGGAGTTGTTATCACTTCTATCTTTGAGATAATTGCTCCGGGAAATCCTCTCAGGGCCTCTTTAATGTTCCTGGCGAACATGGAAGTTTCCCGGCCATTGAGGAGCACCTTAAAATTACTATTCCCGTTCACTTTTATATTATCCTCCCCATCTACCGTTACAAAAGGCGTCTTTCGTAAGATGTCGATGGCGGTTTCTGTTTTGTTCGTTGGATCGTCTCCTACATTAAAAACAATTTTATCATCCGACTGCTCCACCATCGGTCTTTGTGAGTTTACTATCACTTCTTTAAGAGTGCCCGTACCTCTTGATAATGGTATGGGATCGATCTGCATATCTCCCGCTTTTGAAGGTACAACAATCGTGACCCGCTGTTCTGTAAACCCGGTATGTGTGAAGGAAAGACTATAGCTTCCCGTATCCGGCTTGTTGAATTGATAATTCCCATCCTCTTTTGATAAGGTTGTCTGTAATGGAGACGCATTATTTATTTTAAAAATGCGTACGGTTGCTAATGCAAGAGGTTTGCTGCCGTCTAAAACAGTCCCTGACAGTTTCATCTTTGTTTGTGAGAATGCGTACCCGGGCAGGATGAGCAGGACTGCCGGTAAAAGCGCGGATAATAAAAACTTTCTCATAGCTTTTTTTCGGATGGGTTTCGCAAATTGAAAGTTAAGATAAACGAATTTATTCGTAGATTATGGATCTTTGTGATGAAAGGTCATTCCGTCTTTAAACTTCTCACCGGATTGGTCAGCGCTGCCTTGATGGCCTGAAAGCTGACTGTCAACAGGGTGATGCCGAGGGCGCCGCCCGCCGCCAGCGCAAAGATCCACCAGGACAGGCTGGCGTGATAGGCATAGTTGTTTAGCCAGCCGCGCATGATCCAATAGGCAATGGGGCCGCCTGCCAAAAGGGAGAAGCCTACGAGCCAGACAAATTCAGCGGACAGGAGATGCCAGAGATGGAAGACGGAAGCGCCTAAAACCTTGCGGATACCGACTTCCCGGGTGCGTTGTTCCGCGACAAAGGCCGAGAGTCCCAGCAGACCGAGACAGGAGATAAGGATGGCAAGTATGGTAAAGAATCCCGCCAGGCGGCCGATCCGCTCCTGGTCACCAAACTTCTTTGCATATTCCTGATCGGCAAAACTAACTTCAAAGGCATTGACCGGGTCATAGGTCTTAAATATTGCACCGATGGCCGCGATCGCCTTTGCCATTCCGGCCTGTGGCTTCACGCGGATATTCACCAGGGCCGCGCGCCTGCGGTCAAGCGAAAAGATCATCTGCCGTACCGGATCGAAGGGGGACTGACTGACCATATCCTGTACAACTCCGATGATCGTAAATTGACCGTTGTCGCCCCAGGTAATTATTTCTCCCACGGGATGTTTTAAACCCATATACCGGGCGGCCGTCTCGTTGATGATCATGCTAGTGGAATCCGTAGCCAGTTGGCTTGAAAAGTCCCGGCCGTCGACGATCTTCCAGCCGGTGGCCTTGCCGAATTCGGGCGTGATCCCGTTGAACGAGAACTCTTCTTTCAGGGAAGGATCTTTTCCCCGCCAGCTATAGCCCATATTCGTCCCCCAGGTATTGGTGATCGAACTCCTGGAGGCGGCGACCTCTTCGATAAGACCGGTCTGCAACAGCTGGGTGCGCAGCGCATCATAATGCGCGCGGATATTGTCGTTCTGCATGGGGGCCATTACCAGCCCGTCGCGGCTATATCCTACGGGCCTGTCCTTGACATATTCTATCTGGTGGAATACGGCGATCGTCCCGATGATCAGGATGACGGATACCGTGAATTGCACGATCACCAAAGCTTTTCGCGGCAAGGCTGCCAATTTCCCGACCCGGAAGGTGCCCTTTAATACTTTCACCGGCCGGAAAGAGGAAAGATACAGCGCCGGATAGCTGCCGGCGAGAAGACCGGTGATGATCGCGAAACAAAGCCCCGCCAGCCAAAAGAAGGGCTCGAGAAAGGGAATGCTCATCTCCCTGCCATCCAGGCCATTGAAGAAGGGGAGTAGCAGTTGCGCCAGACCGATAGCTGCAAAAAAAGACAGCAATGCGATGAATATGGACTCGCTGAAGAACTGCCCGATCAGTTGCCCGCGCAGGGAGCCGATGGCCTTCCGGATGCCGACCTCCTTCGCCCGCCGTTCGCTCCGGGCCGTACTCAGGTTCATGAAATTGATACATGCCAGCAAAAGCACAAAAATGCCGATCAGCGCAAAGAGTCGTACATATTGAATATACCCGCCGGTGACAATGCCTTGTTTGAACTCGGAATACAGATGCCAGTCGTTCATCGGGTGCAAAAAAAGCCGGGGCTTAAAGCGCCTGTCCCCTTCGCTGTAACGATATTTTACATCCCTGATAGCCCTTGAAGCGCCAGCCATATCGGCCTTGTCATTCAACTGGACATAGGTGTTGAACCAGCTATTGCCCCAACCTAATCTGGCTATCGTGGAGTCGGTCTTGACAAGGTATTCAAAGGGAATGATAAACGTATAATGGGAAAAGGAAGAATTGGCCGGCAGATCGGCATAGACACCGGTGACCTTGTGCAGCCCGGTATTGCCAACCTTCAGGATCTTCCCCATCGGATCGGTCGTTCCAAAAAGGCTCTTCGCCACCGAGGCCGATAAAATAATCGTAGCCGGATCACCCAGGGCCTGCCGTGATCCCTGCACCATCTCCAATGAAAGCATGTCCATGATCTCAGGATCGACATAGACACCGTCGGATTTGAGCTTGGTATCGCCATAGGCCAGGGCCCGCTGGTTGGGTCCGGCAACGGTGACCACATGCTTGAACAGGCCGCCATAGTCCTTGCGTAGAGCGGGCGCCAATTGTTTGGCTTCCCCCCACCAGGTCTGGACGCCGTCGCTAAGTTCCTGGTTCTGGAGGACGGCGGCAATGCGGTTGTGATGGGAGAAGGATTTGTCAAAGGACACCTGCCCATATACCCAGAGCCCGATCAGGATCGCCACGGCCATACCGATGGCGAGACCGCCGATATTGATGGCGGCGGAGGTCCTGTTGCGGATCAGGTTGCGGAATGCGAGCTTTAGATAGTTCTGGAGCATGACCGGCAGTATTTAGGCTGGTCAAGCCAAGAAAATGCCAAGCTTGTAAATAATTATTGATCAATTATTTACGATAGCCTGGCGTTCGCAACTGTCCGATTATGATACGCTCAATGTCCTTTATTGGGCAGCAGTGACTCGTCCGGCAAAAGCTATACAGGTACAGGTTAGTTGGAGACAGCATTTGGCATTCCGGCCAATGCTACGGTCAGTTCGGCCAGCCGGCTGGAAATGCCCACTTCATTATCATACCAGGCCACTACTTTTACAAGGTTCCCGATGTTGCGGGTCAGCGTGCCGTCAACAATGGAGGAATGGGTATTGCCCAATATATCCGCGGAAACGAGCGGTTCCTCTGTGTACTCTAAAATACCTGCCAGGGAATTGGATGCGTAATGTTGGAAGAGCTCATTAATTTCAGCGGCAACAGGTTTTTTTATGAGGTTTAAGGACATGTCGGCGATGGAGCCGTCAATAACGGGTACGCGATAAGAGAATCCATCCAATTTGCCTTTTAAGGAAGGCAGCACATCCCCGATCGCTTTTGCGGCGCCTGTGGTAGTCGGTATGATGGACTGGGTAGCTGCGCGGGCCCTCCTGTAATCCTTGTGCGGGCCATCCTGTAGCATCTGATCCATCGTAAAAGCATGGATGGTGCTCATAAAGCCTGATTCGATGCCGTATTCCTTTTCCAACAGGTATAACAGCGGCGCGATACAATTGGTGGTGCAGGAAGCCGTAGAGAGGATCTCATCCTCTTCTGTTATCCAATCATTGTTTACCCCTGCCACGATCGTCTTTACATTGCCGGTAGCCGGGGCAGTGATCAACACTTTCTTAGCGCCGGCCCTGAGATGCAGTTGTGCTTTGCTCTTTTCCGTAAAGCGGCCGGTAGATTCAATCACTACATCGATACCCAATTGCTCCCATGGTAATTTTTCGGGGTCTTTTTCACTCAGCAGCAGGATAGGCTGTCCATTGACGATAATAGAGTTTTCCTTTTGTACGACGGTGCCGCGGAATTTCCCGTGCGAAGTATCGTATTTGAAGAGGTGAGTAAGGAGTCCGATATCCGTCAGGTCGTTAATAGCCACTACTTCCACTTCCCGTTTATCCTGGAGGGCCCTTAAGGTCATTCTTCCTATTCGTCCAAATCCATTGATAGCTACTTTCATAATAGTTGTATTTTATTCTGTTGTATGAAGAGATGTTCTGAAGGAGCGACGGTAATCGCTGGGAGAGATCATCATATGCCGCATGAAAGTACGGCGCATGGATACCAATCCGTTGAGACCACATTTCTCCGCTATCTGATCTATCGAGAGGTCACTATCCTCCAGGTATTTTCGGGCCACGTCGATACGGAGTTTTTCGACAAATTTGGCGGGAGTGAGCCCTGTTTCTTTCAGGAAGACACGGGTAAAATTCCGAACGCTCATGTTGCTGTGTTCCGCCAGGTGCTCAATATGAAGTTCCCCCGTAAGGTGACGGATCAGCCATGGATAGAGCTTGCCTGCAATGGAGTTTTCAAGACTGTGGATTTGCAGCAAGGTGCTGAACTGGGATTGATAGCCCGGACGTTTCAGCGGCAGCACCAGCTTGCGGGCAGCATACAGGGCAATGGTACGGCCATAGTCTTCTTCCACCAGCGCAAGGGCCAGGTCGATGCCGGAGGCCACTCCGCCGGAAGTATACACATTCCCGTCCCGCGTATAGAACGGGTTCGTATCTACTTTTATGGCAGGATACCGGTGCTGGAACTCCTGGCTGAATTCCCAGTGCGTGGTAGCTTGTTTGCCATCGAGGATGCCTGCCTCCGCCAGTGCGTAGGTGCCTACGCAAATGGAGCCAATGCGACCCAACTTAGGATAGATGTCTTTCAGCCATCGACAGAAATGATGCCCGCTTTCCAGGTGCCGCATAGAGAATCCGGCCACGATGAGCGTGTCAATGGGTTGATCGATCTTCTTTGCGATGATGGGGCAGTTTATTTCAATACCCCCTTTCATCAACACCTTTTTTGTGTCGAGCGGAGACGCGAGTAGTACTTCGTAGCCGCCTCTCTTGCCACCCTTTCCTTCCATGATGGCATTGTCAGCCGCTATGAATACATCGACCGGACCTGCGATATCCAGCAGAAATGTGCCGGGCATAGGGATGATGACGATCAGTTTTTTCTTTTCCTTTGGCATTTGGTAGTACATCGATTGAACCAGATAAAGGTAGGCAGTAAAAAGGATGGCTCAAATGCCATATTTTATACAATTCCGGCCAAATAATTTTTTTAGTACGTCGTGCCGAAACGTAAAAAACCCGCTATAGTAGCGGGCTTTAAATTATCGTGCGCCAGGTTGGTGACCCGGATTTGGTTTTTAAGCGTTGACTATTCCCGTTTGTTTTACCGCATACTCTTGCAGGTTGATGGAAGAACCATCCTGGTAATACCATTGTTCGGTGACTGCATTTTCCGTAAACTGCAGCATTGCAAAACCATTCATTACCCTTAATGTCTGCTGAAGAGTAGGGTTGGCCAACGGTTCATTGGTATAGAAGGTAACATTCGGGTTATTGACGAGCCAGGATGCATTGCCGATGGGAATGCCGGCGTTCCCCAGGCATCGGCAAAGGGTGTCACCCGTATTACCCTGATTACCTGCTGCGTACGCGACACCGTTATGCTGGTGCCCCCAATACCAGAAATCAGGTGTCTTTTGGCCACCCAGTGCGCCGGTCACCTGCGCCCAAAGGCCGAGTTGACTGCTGCCGGTAATGTCAATGGGATTATGATGGGTGAGCAACAGTATCTTTTTGCCGCTGGCGGCCGCCTGCTTCAGGAAGCCGACCTGTCCGGGGTCTGAGATGGCGCCTTCGAAAAAGAAGACGCTCGGATCAAAATAGGCGGTATCCAACCCGATAATAAGCCAGTTGCCGAATTCAATCTGAAAATAACTGGTATTTTGCTGTCCCGCGAATAGAGGGGAAGCGAGCGCCGTATCGAAATAGCCGTTTGCTCCATCGTACATTTCGTGGTTGGAGTTGAGGGTAAAGTTACCCAAAGAGGCTTTTGGCCAGCAGCTGAGCAGGTTGTTTTCTTCCTCATCCTTTTCTCCTGCATAATAGACATCTCCAAGATGGATACTGACATCGGGTTTCATTTTTGTGATCTGTTGGGAGATCAGTTGGGAAGGACTTGCGGGAAGATTTCCGTCCGCATATTCACCTGTGCCCCAATCCCCGAAGATGGCTATGCTAAGCGTAGTTTGTCCATTGACGGTCAGGGTCCTGGGATTGGTACCAAAGGCATGTCTCTTTATATAGCCCAGGTTAAGCAAGATATATTCCATCAATGCCAGGCTCCAACCCGGATCCAGCACTGCAAAGGGCGCATAAGATACCAACGAGCCATCGCCCAGCAAGGCCCCCTTTCCCACCCATACGATGGACCACTCCGTCCAATCGTTCAAGGTAATTTGGCTGGGCGGCATTCCTAAAGTTTGAAGGATGGATCTTACCCAGTCGGGGGCATCGTTATTGAAGAAATACAATGCCCAGGAAAATTCAAGGCTACCGGGCGCGTTGGGCCGAGGAGGATTGTTTTGCATTACCTGAATGAGCTGATCTTCACTCTGCTGCAAATAGTCCCAGAAGCCGGCGCCGAATCGGAGACCCTGACTGGCAGCATCCTGGAGTTGTTCATAACGGGATTGAAGTTTCGCGGAAATACGTAAGGAAGGTTTCATATTTATTAAGGTTTAATAACATGGAATGATTCCGCGCAGGTTTGTTTCAGGTGTCAGCGAATATATGTTACCTGGTCGAAAAGAAAAACAGTGAAAACACCTGAATATTATCCTGTACACGGGGCGATATGATTTTGTTAAGTCTTTTTATTAGGGGGCAGTAATATAAATCTGGCAGTCTTTTTGTTGCAACTCCTTTTCCCGGTTCCCTTCACCTCCTGTAGCGCTTCTAACTGCTGCTATAACGATTCTGTAGTCATTATTCACCTAAAATAAAAGGAGGATTTTATGCCAACACAAGAATTAGCAAGAAGAGGAGGATCTCTCCCCGCCATTTTCAATGATTTTTTAAAGCCCTGGGACAAATGGGTTGACAACAATGGTGGTTCCTTAGCCCACCTGTTAACGGTGCCGGCTGTCAACATTGTTGAAAAGCAGAACCACTTTGAAATTTCTTTAGCTTCTCCCGGTATGAAAAAAGATGATTTTCAGATTGATGTCGAAGGGAACATGCTGACAATCAGCGCGGACTTGGAAGAGTCTGAAGAAGAAAAAGAGGGAAAGCATACAAGAAGGGAGTTCAATTATACTTCTTTCTCCCGGACTTTCACCCTGCCCGAAGGAGTAATGAAGGACAAAATTGAAGCTTCTTACAACAACGGGTTGCTCAAATTAGTATTGCCCAAGACAGAAGAGGCAAAGAGGACGGCTTCCAAGCACATCCCTGTCAAATGAACGGGCGGATCAAGCGAATGGCAGGTTATTCAGATCCCTGCCTCTGTAGAGGCAGGGATCTCTTGCCGGGCTGAAGAACCATTAACTGGTTGGAGAATGTTTTTGTAGAATTCGGACCTGCGGTATGTTTTGGGCGATTGGGGTGCTATTGTTATATTCGAATTATGTACAAGTTGAGCAGCAGTTTTAATAGTTCGAAAAGTGTCTGGATGGCTGGCGCGCTGTTATTAGTCCTGTCATTTGCCGGTTGCCATACGATTAAGAAGGCAGAGTATAAAAAAGACGAGGATGGCTTCGTACGGATATTCGACGGCAGAACTTTAAACAATTGGATAGGGGATACGACCTACTGGCGAGTGGAAGACGCCTGCCTTGTAGGCGTCGTTACGCCGGAAACATTGCTGAAACGTAATACGTTTATCATTTGGCAGGGAGAACTACCGGAAAATTTTGAGATAAGAGTGGAATACAAGGTTTCTGCAAAAGGCAACAGCGGGATCAATTACCGAAGCGAGAAAATAGAAGGCGTTCCCAACGCATTAAGAGGTTATCAGGCGGATTTGAATGGGGCCAATACCTATACCGGAAGTAACTATGAGGAACGCAGACGGACAACGCTGGCTTCCCGTGGCGAGAGAACGATCTTGCCGCCGATCCGGGTGTCGCCGGATTCGTTGCAGGCATATATCAAGGATAATCAATGGTTGCCAAAGATAGTCACCGGGTCCCTGGGGGATGCTGCCGCCCTCAAAGCAGCTATCAAAGACGATGACTGGAATTTATACAGGATCGTCGCAAAAGGTAATCATTTGCAACACTACGTCAATGGGGTCCTGATGAGTGATGTAACGGATAATGATACCGTCAACAGGAAGTTTACCGGCTTCCTCGGTGTACAAGTGCATGTCGGCCCTCCCATGCGGATCGCGTATCGAAACTTTCGTTTGAAAAAGCTGAAATGATGTCTGCCGCCCGGCGACACCTTGCATAAGTGCTATTGGGTAATAATAGCTAAGGGCAACTACTTAAATAAATTCTTCCCTTCCTCTACTTGACCAGAACCCCCAAATCCGAGCATAAATCAGTGGTCATTATTAAAATACAGATTAGATTGTGTTGCATGTTTTAAATCTTATCATTATGAAAAAATTCTACTGCTTTTCATTCCTTTCTCTTTTATCTACCTTGACTGTTTTTTCTCAGACCATTCTACCTGGTTTTTCTGTGACCAACGGAACAGTGTCCACCATTGCACAAAGTGGAAACACGGTGTATATAGGAGGAACCTTTACGTTTGTCGGAGCGAATGCGCCATACGGTGCTGCTTTGGATATCAGCACAGGAGCGCCCGATCCGGCTTTTGGAATCTCCAATGGTACGGTTTCTTCAGCGGCGCCTGATGGCAGCGGAGGCTGGTATATTGGCGGCAGTTTTACCAGGATAGGCACACAGACAAGAAACTACCTCGCCCGGATCAATGCAGACGGCAGTTTAAATGCCTGGGATCCCAATCCCGACAACATGGTAATAACAATTGCTACGGACGGCGCTACGGTGTATGTGGGTGGGTACTTTAGTTCCCTGGGTGGGCAGGCAAGAAACAGGATCGCTGCTTTGGATACGGTAACAGGACTGGCTACGGGGTGGAATCCAAATTCAAACAGCACTATTTCATCAATAGGTACGAACGGCAGCACCGTATATGTGGGTGGTTCCTTTACTTTCATAGGTGGGCAATCAAGGAACTTCATAGCTGCTTTGGATACTGTTACCGGATTGGCTACCACCTGGGATCCGAATGCCGGCGGCCTTGTTAATTCGATTGTCGTTAACAGTACCGCTGTGTACGCCGGGGGCAACTTTACCTCCATCGGCGGGCAGACCAGGAACCACATAGCTGCTTTGGATTCTACCACCGGATTGGCTACTGCCTGGGATCCGAATGCCGGCAGCAATGTGAATTCAATGGTTTTGAATGGAGGCACCCTTTATATAGCGGGAAGCTTTACTTCCCTCGGAGGGCAGACAAGAAACAGGATCGCTGCATTGAATACTGCCACCGGACTGGCCACAGGCTGGGATCCGAATGCTGACAACTCAGTCAGTGCGATAGCTGTAAGCGGCAGCACCTTATATGCAGGGGGAAACTTTACTGCCATCGGAGGACAAACAAGACTCAGGCTGGCTGCATTGGACGTTGCTACCGGATTGGCTACCGCCTGGACTTCGAACGCCACCAGCACGGTGTCAGCAATAGCGCCCAATGGCGGTCATCTATATGTAGGCGGGATGTTTGTCTCCATTGGAGGGCAAACGAGAAACAGGATCGCCGCATTAAATGCCACAACAGGTTCGCTGACCTCCTGGGATCCGAATGCCGCCAACAATGTTAATTCCATCGCTGTAAATGGCGGCACCGTTTATGCAGGAGGGAACTTCACTTCCATAGGTGGGCAAACGAGAAACAGGATCGCGGCGTTGGATTCTACCAGCGGACTGGCTACTTCCTGGAACCCGAATTCCAGCAGCCTTATTAATTCATTAGTCATAAGTGGGAGCACATTATATGTAGGGGGAAACTTTACTACCATCGGGGCCCAACCAAGATCCAGGATCGCGGCTTTCGATATTACCACCGGACTGCTGACCGGATGGAATCCGGGTTCAAATGCATCGGTGGCCAAATTAGCCATAAATGCAGGTACGGTGTATGCGGGGGGAAGCTTTTCTTCCATCGGGGGACAAGCAAGAACCGGGTTCGCAGCTTTAGATATTGCCACCGGATTGGCTACCGGCTGGGATCCGACTGCCAACGGCGCGGTTAGCGCCATAGCCATAAGCGGCAGCACAGTATATGCCGGCGGATCCTTTACTTCTATCGGGGGGCAATCAAGATCATTTATAGGTGCATTGGATGCAACTACAGGACTGGCGACTACATGGGACCCAAGTGCAGACGCCTCCATCAATGTCCTGGCAGCCAATGGCAGTACCGTTTACGCAGGGGGGAACTTTACTTCTATCGGGGGGCAATCCAGAAACAGGATCGCGGCATTGGATTCCACTACCGGAGCGGCTACCGCCTGGGATCCGAATGCCGGCGGCGCGATCAATTCAATGACAATAAACGGAGGAAACCTGTATATGGGAGGTAATTTTGCAAATCTTGGCGGACAACCCCTCAGAAACTTTGCGGCATTCAGCGGCGGGATCTCGCTACCGATTGAATTAATTTCATTTACCGCAAAATGGCAAAGCCCGTCTGCCTCCCTACCCGGCGTTCTCTGCCAGTGGAGCACCGCAACCGAACAAAACACAGCCCATTTTGTCATTGAGCGCAGCAGCAATGGAAAAGATTTTGTTCCGGTAGGCCAGGTAACGGCAAAGGGCCATTCCTCTGTATTGGAATTTTACCGCTTTATCGACGATCTGCCACTCAAAGGTATCCGTTATTACAGGCTTAAGCCGACGGACCTGGATGGAAAATTTACTTACTCCCGGATCGTAGCGGTGAATACCGGCTACCCGGAAGGGCTCCTGGCGATCTATCCCAATCCTGCCAAAGACGAAGTGACAGTGACGGTGTCTTCGAACAGCCAACAAAAAGGCTTGTACCGTATCTATGATCAGGCGGGTAAACAACTGCTGTCAGCCGCTATTTCATTGAACGATGGGTTAAACACGACCTCCCTCCCTGTGAGATCCTTGCCCGCAGGCATCTATATCATTCAACTAAGAACCGATAGCGGTATTAAGCAAAGCCAGTTTGTAAAAAAGTAATAGGAATTAACAGGTAACATAAACTTAATCACGTATTTTCCGGGATCATGAATACCCAATCTTTACAACTGGAGGTTTCTCCCTCCCTTGGCACGGTTTCGGCCGAGTATATCGTCCCTGCGACAAGCAAAGGTCTTATGACGCTGGCTCATGGGGCAGGCGCAGGAATGAATCATTCCTTTATGACAACGCTTGCAGCATCTTTGGCAGAGGTTGGTATTGCGACCCTTCGTTTCAACTTCCCATTCGTCGAGCACAAAAAAGGAAGACCGGATACTCCTGCGGTAGCACATCAAACGATCGCAGCAGCTATCAGCAACGCTCATGAATCATTTCCTTCCCTGCCTCTTTTCGCCGGGGGTAAATCCTTTGGGGGAAGGATGACCTCACAATATTTGTCCATCCATCACCGGCCGGAGGTAAAGGGAATCGTATTCTATGGATTCCCCTTGCATCCTTCCGGCAAACCTTCTACAGAGCGGGCCGAACATTTACGGGATGTGAAAGTGGATATGCTTTTTTTACAAGGCACAAAGGATGACTTAGCTTCATGGGGTTTAATAGAGTCGGTATGTTCATCCCTTCCAAAAGCAAGTTTGGTAAAAATAGAAGGAGCCAATCATATGTTTAAAGCCGGCAAGCAGGATGTAATGGCCTTGCTCGTACATGCAACCCTGGATTGGATGGAGGAAAAACTTCCCAGCATTTAGCCAAAATCACTACTTTTACAAAGTTATCTGCCAATTTTGTGATTTATTACACATTATATTGACATAAACTGTGATAAAATGGAGATAAAAAGAACCATATTAAAAAAATTAACTGCCTGGAAGCAGACTCAGGACCGGAAACCTCTCATATTGCAGGGCGCCAGACAGGTGGGAAAGACGTGGCTCTTAACACATTTTGGTGCCGCGGAGTTTGATAATGTAGCCTATTTTAACTTCGAGGCACAGCCGGATCTTAAGCAGTTTTTTGAAAACACAAAAGATGTCCCGCGAATTGTACAAAACTTATCTCTTGTACATGGACAACCCATACTCCCGCAAAAAACCCTTATCATATTCGATGAAATTCAGGAATGCAATGATGCGCTGAATGCATTGAAATATTTCTGCGAAAACGCGCCGGAGTATGCAGTAGCCAGCGCCGGTTCTCTATTAGGCGTTGCCATGTCCCGGGGGAATTCTTTCCCGGTCGGAAAAGTAGATTTTCTGCAGTTAAATCCAGTCAGTTTTTCGGAGTTCCTATCCGCAGCAGACGCAAAATTATTTGACTATTTGGAAAGCATTGATCGAATTGAACCGCTGCCGGACATTTTCTTTCATCCATTGGTTGAAAAATTGAAAATGTACTTTATCTGTGGTGGAATGCCTGAAGCTGTGGTTGCACTATTAGAAAAGCAGGACCTTGATAGAACACAACAGGTGCTTCAAAATATAATCAATGCTTATGCCCTTGATTTTTCAAAGCATGCTGAAAATAAAGAAATTCCCAAACTTAACTATCTGTGGTCATCTATTCCTTCCCAATTGGCCAGGGACAATAAAAAGTTCCTTTATCAAACTGTAAAGCAGGGCGCCCGCTCCCGTGAATATGAAGACGCCCTGCTCTGGCTTTCACACGCAGGTCTTGTGCACCGTATTTTTCGTATCTCCAAACCAGGGTTACCGCTCTCAGCCTATGATGATCTTTCAGCATTTAAGCTTTATCTTATTGATGTGGGGTTACTGCGCAGGCTTTCGTTTTTGGATCCTATTGCAATAAGAGAAGGAAACAGGCTATTTATGGAATTTAAGGGTGCACTGAGCGAAAACTTTATATTACAACATCTAATTGCCAACTTCGAAGGCATTCCGCGCTATTGGACTTCTGCCAGCCAGGCAGAAGTAGACTTTTTAATTCAGGTGAAAAATGATATTATTCCTGTGGAAGTAAAGTCAGACGAAAGTATAAGAAGTAAGAGCCTTGCTGTTTATAATGACTCGTATCACCCACCTGTTAGAATCCGGTATTCATTAAAAAATTTGAAAAAAGATGGCGGTTTACTCAATATTCCGCTATTCATGGTTGATTATACTGAGAAGTTTTTGCGGCTTTCATGAATTTTAAAGGAAAGTCCCAAATTGCATGCTGCTGTTTACTGCCGCACACCCGGTGTACGAAACCGGACGCTTTCTTGATAAAGCGGGGGTTAAATAATTGATTATCATTTCTTTGTATTAAGGCATTGAGTTTGTACGGAAACTGGCATGCTAAAGAACTACTTCAAGATCGCCTGGAGAAATATCCAACGCAACAAAGTCAACAGTTTTATCCATATCACGGGCCTGGCCATCGGGATGGCCAGCGTACTGCTGATCGTGCTGTATGTACAGGACGAAAGGAGCTACGATCAGTTCTTTAAGGATCCCGGCCATCTTTTCCAGGTGAATATGACGACCATGGACAATGGGGTGGAAGTGACCACGGGAGGCAACACCGCGCCCGCGGTCGGACCCGCGCTGCTGGCATCCTATCCTGAAGTGGAGTCCTACGCCCGGATCTACCGTCCCGTCGACGTGATGGTGCGGTATAAAGCGGGTGAGAACCCCGAGAGCTTTTTTACAGAACGGCAGGTCATGGCCGTCGATTCGAATTTCCTCCAGCTCTTTAACTACCCCTTTCTACAGGGTGATCCGGTGACCTGCCTGCAAAAACCCAATGCCGTTGTCATCACCGAACGTACCGCGGAAAAATATTTCGGGACCGCTCATGCTGTTGGAAAAGTATTATTGTTCGACATCGACCGGAAACCTTTTGTGGTGACCGCCGTACTGAAGAATATCCCCACGCAATCCTCCTTTCAGTTCGATATGCTGGCGCCCATCACGGCCTATGGTGAGGTCCGGCGGAGGAGCTGGAACTGGTTCTGGCTCCAGGTGAATACGTATATAAAACTTCGGCCGGCTACTCCCGTGGGTAAGTCCGACATCGCCCGGCTGGAAGCGAAATTCCCGGTGATGGTAAAGTCATTAGCCTTCAACAAGAAAGGCCAGAGCTATGAAGATTTCGTTAAGAAAGGCGGAAAGCTGGCCTATCATCTGCAACCCCTTCCTTCCGTGCATTTATATTCCAATGGCATGGGTACGCCCGCGCGCCTGACAAACCTGGGCGATATCAAGCATATCTATATCTTTTCGATCGTTGCTGTCTTTATCATCGTTCTCGCCTGCGTGAATTTCATGAACCTTTCCACGGCGCAGTCGGCCCGGCGGGCCCGGGAAGTGGGGGTACGAAAAGTGCTGGGTTCGCTGAGGACACAACTGATCAAACAATTCCTTGTCGAGGCCTTGTTGTATAGTTTGCTGGCCGTGGTCATCTCACTGGCCCTGGTGTGGCTTTCCCTGAAGCCCTTTAATACGCTGGCCGGGAAAACCCTTGCCTTCCAATCCATCTACGCCGGCAATGGATGGATGTCCGTAATGGGCCTTTGGTTGCTCACCGGCCTGCTGGCGGGTACTTACCCGGCCTTGTATCTTACCTCCTTTCAGCCCGTGGCCGTGCTGAAGGGCATGCAGCTTTTTAAGAATAGCATCGGCAATCTTTTTGCCCGCAACGGGCTGGTGGTTTTCCAGTTCACCATCTCCATTGCCTTGATCATTTGTACGGCCATCGTATTTAAGCAATTGAAATATGCCCAGGACAAAGACCTCGGATTGAACAAGGAGAATGTAGTGGTCATTGCCAATACGAAGCGCCTGCGCAATACGGAAGAGTCCTTCCGGCAGCAGCTCCTCCGCGAACGGGGCGTCCTGGACGCATCGATCTCCAGCAGTATCCCCACCAAAGTGAATTTCGGCGACGGCTATGAGCCCGAACAGGCAGAGAGTGATAAACCTTTAGTAAAAGAGGTCGGTCTGTCCTCCTTTATGGTCGATGATGATTTCATTCCTACGTTCAATATGCGGATCCTGCAGGGAAGGAACTTCTCCAAAGAATATTCCGACTCGGCCTCCGTCATCCTGAACGAGACGGCCGCCAGGCTGATAGGCTGGAAAGATCCCATAGGCAAATGGCTGGGATACCCTGGTAATGACCAGCGGTTCAGGGTGATCGCCGTGGTGAAGGATTTCAATTTGTCGTCCCTGCGCGAGATGATCGAACCCTTTGCCTTGTTCCATAACTCTTCCGGGACCTATTCCCTCGGCACTTCCTATATTTCCGTGCGATTCGGGGCCGGCAATATGAACGATCACCTGCATACCCTCGAAACAGCCTGGAAGAACTTTGCGCCGGGAACGCCCTTCGACTATAATTTCCTGGACAATGCCTTTGACGCTCTATACCGCAATGAACAGCGCATGAGTGCCGTGCTGGCCGTATTCGCGATCCTGTCCATTTTCGTCGCCTGCCTGGGCTTATTCGGCTTGTCCGTCTATACGGCCGAGCGTCGTACGAAAGAGATTGGCGTGCGAAAAGTATTGGGCGCTTCCGTGCAGAGCGTAGTGGGCTTATTGTCAAAGGACTTCTTAAAACTGGTCAACCTATCGGCCCTGATCGCTTTCCCCACGGCCTGGTACGCTATGCATAAATGGCTGGAGGACTTCGCTTATCGCGTGACCATCGGGTGGCAGGTATTCATCCTGACGGGCCTGGCGGCTTTGCTGATCGCACTCCTGACCATTAGCTTCCAGGCTATTAAAGCGGCGCTCATGAATCCCGTAAAAAGCCTGCGGAC
>Ga0307516_10002238_pt1 | contig 26153 bp, 28 predicted proteins | sample 19_EM_MG_FD_203310 | JGI IMG/M metagenome (GOLD analysis project Ga0307516, IMG submission 203310) | Populus trichocarpa ectomycorrhiza microbial communities from riparian zone in the Pacific Northwest, United States - 19_EM | ecosystem: Host-associated > Plants > Roots > Unclassified | place...
TGAACAGGTCATCCAGCGGCCGGTTGACCAGATGGGCGTAGGGCTCTCGGACCGCCAGCGCCAGCAAGAGGCCCACCACCATGGCCGCTTGTGTGATGGCGATCGATTCGAGCAGAAACTGGGCCGCTACCTGGCCGACGCTGGCTCCCAGCACTTTGCGCAGGGCCACCTCGCGCTGGCGGCGCAAGGTGCGCACGGTGGCCAGGTTCACATAGTTGCTCACCGCCAGCAGGAGAATGAGCAAGGCCACCCCGGCCAGGCCCAGGGTCATGCGCCAATCTCCGTGCGTGGTGGAGTCCGGGTCGGCCCGTACATCGGATTGGAAGTACGCGTCACGCAATGCGCACAGGCGAATCTCGATCAGGCGGCGCGGCCCCAGTTCCGCCAGCACGTCGGCGGGGGTCTCGGCACGCAAAGGCGAGCGGTCTGCGGCGTCCTGCAACTGCCCGGTCAGGCTGGCAGCCGACGCGCCGGCGGCCAGCTTCACGTAGACCCGGCCACTGAGCACCCCCCAACTCGTCTGCAGGCTCTGGCGCCTTTGCTCGCTCATGATGCTGCTGTTGAACCCGGCCAGCACGCTGTAGGGAACCGTGGTGGCCGAAGGAGGCGAGGGCAGCACCGCAAGCACTTGGTATGAACGCGCGCCGATCTGCACGGACTGCCCCAGTGCCTCGCTGTCGCCGAACAGACGATGCGCGGCCGTCTGCGTGAGCGCCAGCGCGTCCGGGCGCGTCAGTGCGGCGTTCAGATCGCCAGCCAGGGGCACCACGCCGAAGACCTGTGCAAACGCCGGGTGAACGGCATGAATGACGACTTCACTCACCTGATTGCGGCTCGATATCGAGCGGGTCATGGGTATGTATCCGGTGGCCAAGGTACCGGTTGTGGTGGCCTCGATGGCGGCCACCAGGCCTTGCGGCGCTTGTTCGTGCCAGCGTGGGTCCGCGCTGGCATGGTTGAAGCGTGTGTTGACCAGGTAGATCTGCTCGTGCTGCGGAATCTGCCTGTCGTAGCTGAGCGCGTCGCGCACCAAGCCGAGCAGCAATACACACACGGCCAGGCCCACACTCAGGCCCAGGATCGACCCAATGGCATGGGCCGGCTCCGCGCCCAGCAGGCGCCAGCCCACACGGAGTTGCGAGATCAACATGGCGGGTTTGCGGTGCATGGATGTGACGCTGGACAGGGCGCCGTCACGCGGCGCAGGGCACGTCGGCGAGCATTCGGCCATCCAGCATGCGCACCGTGCGATCGGCCTGTGCCGCATGGCCGCTGGAGTGCGTGACCATGATCACTGTGGTGCCCTGGGTGTTGATGTCGCGCAGCAGGCGCATGACCTCGTCCCCATGTGCCTGATCCAGGTTGCCCGTGGGCTCGTCGGCCAGCAGCAGTGCCGGGCCCGCGACCAGGGCGCGCGCAATTGCCACACGCTGCTGCTGGCCACCAGACAGCTGCGATGGAAAGTGCCGAGCCCGGTGTGCAACGCCCAGGCGCTGCAGCATCGCGGCTACCTGCTCCTTGCGTTGCGTGGCCGGCAGGCTCGTGTATTCCAGCGCGAGCTCGACGTTTTCAGAGACGTTGAGCTCTTCGATCAGGTTGAAGCTCTGGAAGATGAACCCCACCCGGCCGCGGCGCAGGCGGTTCAGTTGCAGTTCGTTCATGCCGGCAACTTCCTGGCCGGCAAACCGATAACTGCCCGCGTCAGGCGTGTCCAGCAGCCCCAGCACGGCCAACAACGTCGATTTGCCGCAGCCCGAAGGTCCGGTGATGGCGACGTATTCGCCTGCCTGGATTTCCAGGCTCACTGCGTCCAGTGCCCGTGTCTTGACATCGCCGGTGATGTACGCCTTGCTCACGTGGGTCATGTTCAGCATCGTTCTCTCCGGCTGGCCTACTTGACCAGCTCCAATTGGGTGGCGGCTCCGAACCCGGCGTAGTCCGAGATGACGACCCGGTCTCCGGCGGCCAGGCCGGACAACACCTCGACCTGGTTGTTGTTGCGGCGGCCCAGGCGCACCGTGCGTCGTGTGGCCACTTGGGTTTGAGGTGACAGCGCATAGACCCACTCACCCGCGCTGTCACCGATGAAGTTTCCATAGGGCAGCAGCAGTGCCGGGCTCGGCGTGCCCAACGCGAAGGTGATGTCGACGGCCTGGCCGGGACTCAGTTCTCCGGAGCGCGCCGGCGAGAATTCGAACTCGACGGTGAAGCGCCCTTCCTTGACCTGGGGCAGGATGCGCGTGACCTTGACGGGATGGCGTTGATCGCCGATGCGCACCTCTCCGGAGTCACCCAGCTTCAATCGGCTCAGGTAGAACTCGTCGACCTGGGCACTCAGCTTGAAATGGGCGGGGTCGTCAATACGGCCGATGTGCTGATCGGTCTTGACCGTCTCGCCGACCTGAAGACGGAAGTCCGTCAATCGGCCGGCCACCGGAGAACGTACCGACAAGGCGTCGATGGCCTGCTGCATCAGGTTCAGCCCTGACTGCAGGCTCGCGACCACGCGCTCCATCTGCCTGATACTGTCTTGTTTGATGGCCGTCTCGGCCTTGTCACGGGTGTTTTCGTCGATCAGTGACTGGCGCAGCTTGGCGAGCCTGTCGCCGGATTCCTCGACGACGGCCTGCGAGACATAGTTCTGCTGCGCCAGCGACACGTTGCGAGCCTGCTGCTTTGCCGCTTGCTCGATCTCGTACTGGATGTCGCGTGCGCGCCGTTGATGTTCGGTCCGGCTGCTCTCCAGGCTCACGCGAAGGGTGGCCAGGTTGGATATTTGCTGTGCGTGATCCGATTGGCGTGCCAGCAGTTCAAGAGTCCGCTGGGGGTTGGACAGGCGAAAGAGCAGGTCGTTGGCCTTCACCATCGCGCCGTCGCGCACCCCGATCTCTTCGACCCGTCCGGAATCCACGGCGTCCAGGACGACAGAGAGCATCGGCATGGCGCTGCCGCGCACCACCACACGGTCCTGGAACAAGCCTTGTTCGACAGTGGCCAGGCGCACGGTGTCGGCCGGTACCTGCAACCCCCGCGGTGCCCATTGCCAGTACGCCAGGGCCAGCAGCAGCACCACGACTGCGGCTGCAGCCACCGGGCCGTAGCGAAGTCTCGACGGACGATCAATCGGGACATCCATCGCGGCGCCGGTCACCGCCGGTTGCGGGGGCGATGGGGCCGTCGCTGCGTCGGATGGCGCCTGTTCGCCCGTCCACAAGCGCGGGCCGCCTTCGCTGCCCTGGGGCGGCCGCGGTGATGGGGCAAGCTTGCTGACGGATGTCACTGCAACTCCGTCGTGGAGACCACTTGGGTCAGGTCGCTGCCCATCGGCAGAGCCACCATGGATGCGGGCCGTCGATCCATTTCGGGGAAGGGCAATCCGTAGCTTCGGTCGACGAGCCTGATTCGAAAGGGCGCCCCCGACGCGAGAGTCAGCTCAAGCAAAGCCCCTTCAGGAGGAACGCCGAATGCCTGAAGGCGCCAGGCAGGATCGGCGGTTTCCGACACCAAGCGGCCTTCGAAACGCGAGCTCAGCACCGGTGTGCCTTCGATGCCCACAGCGAGCATGGCCGCCCGCCGGCGCGACCTGATGCGCAAGGTGACCTGCCGCTGGCCGGCGAGCACCACGTCGCTCAGCACGTCAAGCAGCGGTACCGGCAGATACACTGACGGCGCCGGGCCGTGCCAGACCCGGACGGGACGCTCACCGAACACCTCGGGCAAAGGGGCGGGGCCGCTGGCGCCGCGGAAATGCGGTCGCGTCCACTCGTCCAGGGCGGAATCCCATGACAGCCAATGGGCGTTTCCGCCGCTGCCGACCTGCACATAAGACAAGCTGTTGGGCCGCGGCCTGTGTTCATCGAAGCCTGCGTTCATCACAGTGAACAGAAGGCCCAGCCCGCCACCCAGCAGCAAGCTGCCGGCCAGCCATTGGCGTCTTGCGAGCGCACTCAGTACCGGTGCGCTCATGCCGAGCAGCACCAGCATGGGCAACATTGCAGCGGCGACACCTTGCGGTGTCAGCGCGAAGAACGTCTGCCGGACGAATGGGGCGTGGACCAGTACACCGGGCATGATGCCGATCAACCCCAGTGCCACCTGCGTGGGGAGCGGTTGCCGCAGGCCCCATCGTGAGACGCAAAGCAGTTGCGACAGGACGACGGGCATCAGCGTCGCCACCCACAGACCCGTGGCGCCCGGCAGCCAGATGCTGGCGGTGACGAGCAGGGCGATCGAGCCGCCGAGTGTCCCCAAGCCCATTTCGAGCGGCCGGAGCCAGTGCTCAAGCACCGCGTGCGCCATGCAAAACCCGACACCGGCCAGCGCAACGAACGCCAGCAGGTATGCCGAGGCGTCGTAAGGCTCGCCGAACAGCATGTGCTCGTACTCGGGCCGCAGCCAGAGCAGCCCTTGCCACATCAGATGGCTCAAGCCGGCGACCAGCCCCGCCACCAGCACGAAGCCCCCGGCGCCAGCCGCCACGGCCGCGGGCCGCAGCACGGCGTGCCGCAGACCCAGCACCAGCACGCCCGCGAACAGGCCGGTAAGGCCCAATGTCAACGGCCAGATCCATGCGGCGGAGTACGCCACCAGGCCCACCCCGGCCATGTCGAAATACACGCTGTCGTCGGCGGGTAGCGCGTCGATGGCAATGCTGCCGAAGATCTGTACGAGCGCCAGCATCGTCTCCCCCAGATGCTGCAGGCTGCCTTCCTGCAAGGCATCGGCACGGTCCAGAGGCGAGTGGTAGTGCGTCATCCCTTCGATGGCTGCAAAACCAAGCCCAGGCATGCCGGCCCGCTTGAACGCACTCATGTCGGTGTCGTTGGGCAGGCGCTTGTAGATCTCGTACATGAGAGAGTTGCCCAGCGGCAGCGGTACCTGTTGCAGGGCGCGGATCAGGTTTGCATTGCCCGTGCTGGTTTCGAACATCAGCATCGGCCCCTTGTTGCCGCGGTACTCGAAGTTCAGCGCGGCACCTACTTGCGGGGCCCAGGGGTGCTGGTCGACGAAAAGTTGTGCGCCCAACAGTCCAGCTTCTTCACCGTCCGTGAACAGGACGATCAGGTCGTTGCGTAGCGGCTTGCTGGCTCTCACCGCCCGCACGGTTTCCAGGATGGCTGCCACCGCAGCGCCGTCGTCGGCAGCGCCCGGGCTGTTGGGTGCGGAGTCGTAGTGCGCCGCGAGCATGACGGCCTTGCCCGGCACCTGCCCAGGCATGCGTGCGACGATGTTGTGGACAAATCCGGCGCTCCTTGGGTGTTCTTGAAGACCCAGGCCAATGCCGATCTGCTCCTGCGGCCGCAGGCCCATGCCGGCCAGTTCGGCCAGAAGATGCGCGCGCACATCGGTATGAGCCTGTGTGCCGATGGGGTGGCTGTGGCGCGAGATGAAGCGTACGGTGGACATGGCCCTGGCCGACGAAAATACAGTGGGCTCCAGATTCATCCCCCCCGGTGCCGGTACATGCGCGTGCCATAGGCCGACCCACGCCGCGACGCCGATGGCCAGCACAGCCAGGGCCGTGGTCAGAGCCCCCAGCGTTTGGCGCGCCGGCCTTTGCGTCGATGCCAATTCGACCGCCAGGGGGCTTGGTGTGTTGCCTCTCGGGCGCCGGCCAACGATGGTTCTGTCATTGACCGGCGCTTGCGAAGACATTTGAATTGATTGGTGTTTCAAGAATGCAGTTCGATAACTTGGCAATGAATCAACGCTTTGCTGCTATTCAATCTACACACGAATTTAGGAGTGAAGCCACATGACTCACATCCCTAACGTTAGGGGGATCTGTCCCCACGCTATATGAGATCTGTTCCTCCTGCGCTTCATGGGCCGTCTGGAGCGTTTGCATGCAGATCCCGCAGTACGGCGACCTGAAGTCAGCAGTCCAGCGGATTTTGTTCATCGTCAATGTGCTTTTGAACTCGTTGCGTGGCCGCGCTCGGTTTGGCGCACGCGTTTTGACGTGTGATCTGCCGATGCTGGCGAAAATGAATGAATCATGGGCCGGCATCGTGGCTTCTGTGATTTGAATGCATTTACAACCCCAATGACGCAGTTGTCCTCACCGTGTACCACGCAGCCGAAGTGATTTTCCGGACATTGAATCCTCAGGTTTTCTTTGTTCATTGCGTGGTGATCGTCAGCGCGGAGGCCCCCGCCCTGGCCCCCGGGCGGCCCTCCATCGCCCCGGCGTCGATGCGGATCCGACCATCGAGGTCGACGATTGATGTTGCCCTGGGATCCGCATCGTGACGCGCACCGAGCCAATGCTGGCGCGCGACGTCTCGTCGGGCACTCGACTCACATGCAAGGACAGGTCTTTGTAGGCCGGTGAGTCGTCGATGCCGGCCAGCTTTGCCTGCATCGGGCCCTCATCGAAAAGAACACCGGCGGTCAGAAGCAGGCGATGCACGCGTACTTTTCGAGTACGCGTGCTACCGCGACGACGAGGTGCCTGCGCCTGATGGGCAAATGGACTGCTCTGAGTCAGAGCGTATCGGGAGACGTGCCGGACTCGGGGCTTGACTCAGGAGCGCTCGAAGGCCTACGACGGCCACCGCTGCTCGTATCTGCGATGCTGAGCGGACGTTGCTCACAAGTGTCGATTTTCCAGGCCTGTTCCATGTGCTGGGTGCCTGTCTGATGCTCGTGAGTTGCGGGCGTTTGTTGACTCAAACTTCGGATTCGAGTTGCGATTGGCCCGCGACCGTCGCGGCACGGTCGGCATCGGTTGCTGCCGCATCGATCTCGCCGAGTTGCTGCTCGGTACGGGCCAACAGGGTGAGCGCGCGAATCCCGAGGCGGCTCCTTTCGTTGGCAGCATCGAAGATCGCTACCGCCTGTTTGAGCCTGGTACGAGCCTGCTGGGGGTCCGCGTTGGCAAGCGCAGGTGGGCCGGCTGTACGGCAAGCGGTTCGCCACGCACCGAGAGGCGATGGACGAGGGGATCGACTGGTTGACGTTCCACAACCACCGGCGGCTGCACTCCACGCAGAGCTACATCAGCCCCATGAGGTTCGAAGCCAACTGGCCCGCGGGCCAGGTCAAGAAAGCCGCGTAACCGAGTGGCTATGGACTACGTCGGACAGGGGCAAGGTCACCCCAGGAAACGTCACTCAATGTTTTGCACCTGCTCGCGCATCTGCTCGATCAGCACACGCATCTCCACCGAGATCTGCGTCAGGTCGATCACCGAGGCCTTGGAACCCAGGGTGTTGGCCTCGCGGTGTAGTTCCTGGATCAGGAAGTCCAGGCGCTTGCCCATTTCGCCGCCGGCGCGCAGCAACCGCTCGATCTCGTCCAGGTGGGCGCTCAGGCGGCTGAGTTCTTCGGCCACGTCGATGCGCAAGGCATAGGCGGCCGCCTCGCTGAGCGCGCGGTCGCGCGCCGAATCGGACGGCACCCCCGCCGCGCTGGCGCTGTGCAACGCCTCTTGCCAGCGTTCCAGGAAGCGCTCCTGCTGGCGTGCCACCACCTGCGGTACCAGGGGTGCCGCCCGCGTGGCCAACTCGCGCAAACGCGTGAGCCTGTCAATCAGCATCTCCACCAGCCGCGCGCCCTCGCGCTCCCGCGCCTCGCGCAGCGCCTGCAGGCCTTCTTGGGCGGCGGTCAAGGCCACTTGGTCCAGGTCGGGCAGGGGGGCGGCGCTGCGGTTGAGCTGCAGCACCTCATACACAGTCAGCCCCTGGGCCTTGGGCAGCCACGACTGGATGGAGCCCTCCACCCGGCTCAGCAGGTTCAGCAGATCCGGCGGCGGGGCCGACCAGGCGGCGTCGCGGCCACGTTCGGAGGTGATGCGAACTTCGATCTTGCCGCGCCTGAATGCACCGTTCAGGGCCTCCCGCAACGCCGGCTCCAGCCCCCTCAGTTCATCGGGCAGGCGGAAGGCCAAGTCGAGGAAGCGGCTGTTGACCGAGCGCAGTTCCACACTGATAGCACCTGAGCCGGAAGCGGCTGCCGGCGTGGAATCGTCACCTTGAACTGCGTTGCGGACAATGTTCGCATAGCCGGTCATGCTGTAAACTGCCATTGGATTTTTCACAGGGCAAAATTCGATTATGTCAAAGCCAAAGCCTGCCCCGTTGCCTGCCGGCACCGTGGTAGGGGGCTACCAGGTGATCAAGAAACTGGCGGCCGGTGGCTTCGGCGTGGTGTATCTGGCCGAGGACTCCGAACGCCGCTTGATCGCGCTCAAGGAGTATCTCCCGTCGTCACTGGCCGAACGCTCCCCGGGCGAACTGGCTCCACGCGTCAAGCCGGAGAAGCAGCCGCTCTACCGTCTCGGGTTGAAGAGCTTCTTCGAGGAAGGGCGCGCCCTCGCGCAAATTTCGCACCCGAGCGTGGTTTCGGTGCTGAACTTCTTCCGCGAGAACGAAACCGTCTACATGGTGATGAACTACCTGCAAGGCGACACCTTGCAGGATTTCATCGTCACCGCGCGCGACCTCAAGCGCGACAAGGTCTTCCGCGAATCGTCCATCCGCTCGCTGTTCGACGAGATCCTGCGCGGGCTGCGCATCGTGCACCAGCACAAGATGCTGCACCTGGACATCAAGCCGGCCAACATCTTCATCACCAACGACAACAAGGCGGTGATGCTGGACTTCGGCGCCGCGCGCGAAGTGCTCAGCAAGGAGGGCAACTTCATCCGCCCCATGTACACGCCAGGGTTCGCGGCACCCGAGATGTACCGCCGCGATGGCTCGCTGGGCCCGTGGACCGACATCTACGCCATCGGCGCCTGCATCTATGCTTGCATGCAGGGCTACCCGCCCAACGATTCGCCGCAGCGCCAGGAGAAGGACCGGCTCAGCCTGTCGCTCTCCCGGCTGCGCAATGTGTATTCAGATAATCTGATCGAAGTGACCGAGTGGTGCATGGCGATGGACCCGCTGTCGCGCCCGCAGAGCGTGTTTGCCCTGCAGAAGGAACTGGCGCGTGAAACCGAGCGCCGCTACACCAAGCTCAGCTTCAGCGAACGGCTGAAGCTGCAAATCGAAAACATCAAGACCGGCGCCAAAGCCTGAGGCAGCATCATGCGCTTCTCGGTGTACCAAGTCAGCCGCAAAGGTGGACGCGAAAAAAACGAAGACCGCATGGGCTATTGCTACACGCGGGATTCCGGCCTGTTTGCGCTGGCCGATGGCATGGGGGGGCACCCGGAAGGGGAAGTCGCCTCGCAAATTGCCTTGCAGACCCTGGCCGCACTCTATCAGCGCGATGCCAAACCCGTGCTAAAGGAGCCGCTGAAGTTCCTGCACGAGGCCATCATTGCGGCGCATCATCAGTTGCTGCGCTATGCCACCGAGCGGGCCCTCATGGACACGCCGCGCACCACCGTCGTGGCCTGCGTGCTGCAGGGGCGCAACGCGTACTGGGCGCACTGCGGGGATTCGCGCTTGTACCTGGTGCGCAGCGACAAGATGGTGGCCCGCACCCGCGACCATTCCTACTCTGAACTGCAGGACACGCTGGCCGGCGTGGTGCCCATCGGCGAGCGCATCAACCGCAACGTCCTGTTCACCTGCCTGGGCAGCCCCGGCAAGCCGGTGATCGACGTGGTGGGCCCCCTGCTGATGCAGGAGCGCGACCGCCTGCTGCTGTGCTCCGACGGTTTGTGGGGCAGCGTGGACGACGAAACCATCACCGCGCAGGTGGCTGCCAACCCGATCTCCCAATCGGTGCCGGAACTGGTGGAGCGCGCGCTGCGGCATGCCGGCCCCAAGAGCGACAACGTCACCGTGCTGGCGGTGGAGTGGGAGTCTGCCGAGGAAGAGGACAAGGGCCTGGGCATCTCCACCGATTCGCTGGGTGAGGAGGTTTTTGCATCCACCATCCAGGCCAGCGTGGGCGCCGGCCCAGGCGACCCGGACGACCTGGACGAGGCCGAGATCGAGCGCTCCATCAAAGAGATCAACGAGGCGATCAAGCGCTCGGCGCAAGGCGCCCGGGACGCCGGCAGCGGCGGCGGCAGCGGCAGGGAAAAGAAGTAGCGGCGCTGCCTTCCAAGTGCGCAATCCGGGCCCCCTGGGCCCGTCGTTTTTTGTGGAACCAAGGACATTCACGATGGCTTTTGAACGAAGCGGCAATCGCGCCGCCGATGCCCTGCGCCCGGTGCGCTTGACGCGCGGCTACACCCGGTACGCCGAGGGGTCGGTGCTGGTCGAATTCGGCCACACGCGGGTGTTGTGCACGGCCTCGGTGGAGGAGAAAGTGCCGCCGCACAAGAAGGGCTCGGGCGAAGGCTGGCTCACGGCCGAGTACGGCATGCTGCCGCGCGCCACCCACACGCGCGGCGACCGCGAGGCCGCGCGCGGCAAGCAGAGCGGCCGCACGCAGGAGATCCAGCGCCTCATCGGCCGCTCCCTGCGCTGCGTGTTCGACCTGGCCGCCCTCGGCGAGCGCACCATCCACCTGGATTGCGACGTGTTGCAAGCCGACGGCGGCACACGCACCGCGGCCATCACCGGTGCCTTCGTGGCTGCGTACGACGCCGTGACTTGGCTGCAGGCGCAAGGCAAGCTGGTGGCGTCTCCGATCCGCGAGTTCGTGGCCGCCATCTCGGTGGGGCTGGTGCAAGGCGCTCCCTTGCTGGACCTGGAGTACGCCGAAGACTCCACCTGCGACACCGACATGAATGTGGTCATGACCGAGGCCGGCAGCTTTGTGGAACTGCAGGGCACGGCCGAAGGCGAGGTGTTCTCGCGCGAGCAGATGGACGCCATGATGGTGTTGGCTGAAAAAGGCATCCGCGAACTGATCCAGGCGCAGCGCGCCGCGCTGGGCTGCTGAGGTGGCTCGCATGGCAACCCTGGTGCTGGCCTCCAACAACGCCAAGAAGCTGGCGGAGTTGCGCACGCTGTGCGAGCCGCTGGGCGTGCAGTTGCAGCCCCAGAGTGCCTTTGGCGTGCCGGAGGCTGAAGAGCCGCATGCCACGTTTGTGGAAAACGCGCTGGCCAAGGCCCGCCATGCCGCCGCGGCCACCGGCCTGCCGACGCTCGCCGACGACTCCGGGCTGTGCGTGGATGCCCTGGGGGGCGCACCCGGCGTGATCTCGTCGCACTTCGCGCCGCTGATTGCGGAGCCGGGCGATCGTGAGCAGCACCGTCAGCGCCAGGATGCCGCCAACAACCGCCTGCTGCTGCAAAAGCTGGAGGGCGTCAGCGATCGCCGCGCGCGCTTTGTCAGCGTGCTGGTGGCCCTGCGCTCGGCGCAGGACCCCGAGCCGCTCATCGCCTTTGGCCGCTGGGAGGGCGAGGTGTTGCCGCAACTGCGCGGGGAGGGTGGCTTCGGCTACGACCCGCTGCTGTGGATCCCGGCCTTGGGGCACACCGTGGCCGAACTGGGCGCGGACCTGAAGAACCAGCACAGCCACCGCGCCATGGCCGCGCGCGCCATGCGGGTGCTGATGCACGAGGCCTGGCGCCTTGGCTGAACAGCGTCCCATTGCCGGCCCGGCCCCCGTGGGCCGGACGGTGGAGCACTACCTGCGCCCAGGCACCTTGACGCTGGGCGCCTTGCCGCCGCTTGCACTGTACCTGCACCTGCCCTGGTGCCTGCAGAAGTGCCCGTACTGCGATTTCAACTCACACGAGTGGCACGAATCAGGCGGCCCGCCGCAGCAGCGCTACCTGGATGCCGTGCAGGCCGATCTCGAAGCCGCCCTGCCGATGGTATGGGGCCGCAAGGTGCACAGCGTGTTCATCGGCGGCGGCACGCCCAGCCTGTTCTCGCCCGAGGGCATCGACCGCCTGCTGGCCGACATGCGGGCGCGGCTGCCGCTGGAGCCGGGCTGCGAAGTCACGCTGGAGGCCAACCCGGGCACGTTCGAGCGCGAGCGTTTCGCGGCCTTCCGCGCTGCGGGTGTGACGCGGCTGTCCATCGGCGTGCAGAGCTTCGACGATGCCAAGCTCGCCGCGCTGGGCCGCGTGCACGACCGCGCGCAGGCTGTCGCCGCCATCCACGAGGCCCAGCGCGCGTTCGACACCTTCAACATCGACCTGATGTACGCGCTGCCCCGCCAGAGCGTGGACGAGTGCGTGGCCGACCTGCGCCAGGCGCTGGCCTTCGAGCCGCCGCACCTGTCGGTCTACCACCTCACGCTGGAACCCAACACCCAGTTTGCGCGCCAGCCGCCCCCGCTGCCGGACGAGGACACGGCCTTCGAGATGCTGGACCGCATCGTGGAGGCCGGCGCGGCGGCCGGCCTGGAGCGCTACGAGGTGTCGGCCTTCGCGCGGCCCGGCCACCGCTGCCGGCACAACCTCAACTACTGGGAATTCGGCGACTACCTGGGGCTGGGCGCCGGCGCGCACAGCAAGCTGTCGTTCCCACACCGCGTCGTGCGGCAGGTGCGCTGGCGCGATCCGGCCACCTACATGCGCTCGGCGCTCGAAGGCCAGGCCGTCTCCAACGAAGAGGTGGTGCCGCGCGAGCGCCTGGCGTTCGAGTTCATGCTCAATGCCTTGCGCCTGCGCGAAGGTTTCGAACTGACGCGCTTCACCGAGCGCACCGGCCTGCCGTTGTCAGCCGCCGAGGGCGCTTTGCTCAAGGGCGAGCAGCGCGGCCTGATCGAGCGAAACCTGGCGCGGGTGTGGCCAACGCCGCGCGGCTTCGACTTCCTGTCGGACCTGCAGGCGCTTTTTCTGTAGCGCCTGGTGGGTTCAGCGCCAGCAGTTGCTGCTGTGCCAGCGCCAGTTCGTCAAACAGCCAGTCCCGCAAGGCCATGAGCGGCGGCCAGCCCGCCAAGGGGCTTGGGTACACGAGGTAGTACGCGGTGGCGCCTTCGGCGCGGATCGCTACCGGCGACAACTGCACCAGCCGGCCGTCAGCCAGGGCGTCGGCCACGAACAGCTCGCGTGCCAGCGCCAAGCCCACATTGTGTTCAGCGGCTTGCAGCATGAGGCCGGCATCGTTGAAGTCAGCCACGGGCCGCACACGGGCCTGTACACCGGCCGCCGCGAACCACTGCTCCCACAGCGGCACCTCGCCCAGCAGCGGTTCGTCCAGCAGCGCCGCCGCGCCGCGCCCCAGCAGGCGGTGGGCCGTGGCGGGGGCTGCCACGGCGATCCACGAGGACTCGGCGAACTTCTCGGCCGTGAGGCCAGGCCAGTCGCCCCGGCCGGTGCGCACGGCGGCATGGAAGCCCTCGCGCGGCAGGTCGACCAGGCGGTGGGCAGCGTCCAATTCCAACGCAATGTCCGGATGGCGTGCCCGCCAGCGGCCCAGGCGCGGCAGCAGCCAGCGCTGCGCAAACGAGGGCAGCACGGCCACCCGCAGGCGCTGCTCGGTGCCGGCCGCAGCCAGCGACGCAGCCTGCACGCCGGCGTCGAGCTGTGCCAGCGCACTCTCGGTGCTGACCAGCAAGGCCTGCCCGGCCGCATTGAGCACGATGCGCCGGCCACGCCGGTCGAAGAGCGTGAACCCCAGTTGCTCTTCCAGCAGCTTGATCTGCTGGCTCACCGCGCTGTGCGTGAGGTGCAGCACCTCGGCGGCCGCGCGCAGGTTGGACGATTGCGCCACGGCGCGGAAGGTGGGCAGGGTGTGCAGGGGGAGGCGGGCCATGCTGGTAAGCATAACTGACCAAATTGGCCGGAAAAAGTCGATTCCATGCCGCGTATTGGATGGCTATCCTGACCAGGAACGCGACTCACCGAGGAATCCACCATGTCGAGCACCACCGTCTGCTGCACCACCCACCACCATGCCGTGCTCCCATCCCCAGCGCGTGTGCGCCCCTGGCTGCGCCGTGTGTGGAGCATTGCCCAGCACATCTTGAAAGGCGCCACCTGGCGGTTTCCCGTGCAAGCGGCGCCTGAAGAACTGGACTTGTATTCGCTGGCCTACCTGAGTGACACCACGCTGCGGGACATCGGCGCGCCCGATGGCTTGCGCGCTTATGCCGCCCAGCGGCGCGAGCAGGCCGAGTTGCTGCGGCGGATCGAAACTGACCGCGGTGCGGTCGGGGTGGCGCGCTGGTAGCCAGCCACATTTCAAACGCGGTTCAACGATGCCCCTGCCGTGCTGCGCAGCCGCTCCAGCAGCTTGGGGGCGATCTGCGACAGCGGCAGCACCTCGTGTGCCGCCCCGTGCGAGATGGCCTCGCGCGGCATGCCGAAGACCACGCAGCTGGCCTCGTCCTGGCAGATGTTGTAGCTGCCGGCGTCGCGCATGGTTTTCATGGCGCGGGCGCCGTCCGCGCCCATGCCGGTGAGCATCAGGCCGATGGCGTTGGGGCCGGCCACGCGGGCGGCCGATTCGAACAGCACCTCGACACTGGGCTTGTGGCGGTTGACCGGCTCGCTGTCGCGCACGCGGGCGATGTAGTTGGCGCCGGAACGCTCCACGCTCAGGTGCAGGCCGCCCGGTGCGATGTAGGCATGGCCCGGCAGGATGCGCTCGCCGTCGGTGGCTTCCTTGACGCGGATCTTGCACAAGCCGTCCAGGCGCGTGGCATAGCTCTTGGTAAAGCCGGGCGGCATGTGCTGGGTGATCACCACCGCCGGGCAGTCGGCCGGCAGGTTGATGAGCACCTCCTTGGTGGCTTCGGTGCCGCCGGTGGAGGCGCCGATGAAGATGATCTTTTCAGTCGAAATGCGGCCCATGGGCGCGTGGGCCGGGGCCTGCGCGGCGGCCGCGGTGGCGCTGGCCGGCACGGCTGCGGGCCGGCTGATGCGGGCGCGTGCCGCCATGCGGATCTTCTCGGTGATCTCCTGGCCCAGCAGCTTCAGGCCGTCGGCCACGCCGATGCGGGGCTTGGCCACGAAATCCAGCGCGCCGAGTTCCAGCGCGCGCAGCGTCACCTCGGCGCCGCGCTCCGTGAGCGTGGACACCATCAGCACCGGCATCGGCCGCAGGCGCATGAGCTTGGACAGAAAGTCGATGCCGTCCATGCGCGGCATCTCCACGTCGAGCGTGATCACGTCGGGGTTGAGGTTGCGGATCATCTCCCGTGCCACCAGCGGGTCGCTGGCCGCACCCACGCATTCCATGTCGCTCTGGCGGTTGATGATTTCGGTGAGCAGACTGCGCACCAGCGCCGAATCGTCCACCACCACCACGCGTGTCTTGGGCATGAATGTCTCCCGGTTCCGGTATCAGAACTTGCGTCAGAAAAGATCGATCGAGCCGCCGCTGCTGGAGGCGGGCACCGCCTTCTGCGCGGCCGCGCGATCCTGGGCCACCAGCGCCTCGGCATTGGTCGACGCCAAGCGCTTGACCATGGCCTTGCCGCTGGCCGGCAGGAAGCACACCTTGCGCGGATACACGTCCATCACGTCCTTGGACACGATGGGGATGCGCTCGGTCTTGAGGTAGTCGATCACGAACTCGGTGTTGCGCTCGCCCACGTTGAGCGTGGTCATGCTGCTGATCACCGCGCCGCCGCCAAAGACCTTGGCCTCCAGCGTGGCCCGCGTGGCGCCGCGCTTGAGCAGTTCGTTGATGAGCACTTCCATGGCGTAGGAGCCGTAGCGTCCGCCCGAGCCGCCCAGCCCGGTGCCCTCGGGCAGCATGAAGTGGTTCATGCCGCCCACGCGGGCGTTGCGGTCCCACAGGCACGCGGCAATGCACGAGCCCAGCGTGGTCATGATGGTGATGTCCTCGTTGTGGACGAAGTACTCACCGGGCAAGACCTTGACCGCGTCGGATTTGAAGAACGCGTCGTAGAAGAAGAACGAAGCTTCGCCGGGCTTGCGTGGCGCGCTGCGCAGCGCCTCCAGGCGCGAGGCGCGCTGCGCGGGCGTCGAAGAGGCGTTGCTTGACTGCATGGTGCATGATCCTCGGGCTGCGGGCGCGGGTAGAGCGGGCGGGGGGTGGGGTGCGTTCAGACACGGGAGTAGACGGTTTTGCCGCGCAGGCTGAAGAGATCGCGCGATTCGGTGAAGTTCTCGGAGTGGCCCACGAACAGCAAGCTGCCGGACGCCATGGCCCCATGCATGCGCTCCAGGATGCGGCGCTGCGTGGCGGCGTCGAAATAGATCATCACGTTGCGGCAGAACACGATGTCGAACGCCTGGCCCAGTTGCCAGTGGGGCTGCACCAGGTTGAAGGTGCGGAACTCGACCAGCCGCGCCAGCTCGGGCTTGACACGCATGTACCCCTGGTTGGCGCCGGTGCCGCGCATGAAGTGGCGCTTCAGGCGCTCGGGCGACAGGCCGCCGGCGTCGATGCGGTAGATGCCCCGCTGCGCGGTGGCCAGGACGTTGGTGTCGATGTCGCTGGCGAGGATCTTCACCTGCGCCTGCGCCCCCAGGGTTTCGGCCACGCACATGGCCAGGCTGTACGGCTCCTCGCCGGTGGAGGCCGCACTGCACCACAGGCGCAGCGGCTTGCTGCCATGCTGGCGCAAGGCCTCGGTGAGGATGGGAAAGTGATGCTCTTCACGGAAGAACGAGGTCAGGTTGGTGGTGAGGCAGTTCACGAACTCCTGCCACTCGGCCTCGCCCGCCGCGCCGCCGGCTTGTTCCAGCCACTGCAGGTAGGCGCCGAACGACTGGTGGCCCGTCTCGCGCAGCCGCCGCGACAGACGGCTGTAGACCATCGCCTGCTTGCCCTCTTGCAGGTTGATGCCGGCACGCTCATAGATGAGCTTGCGCACGCGCTCGAAGTCCTTGGTGTCGAAGCTGAATTCGCGTGTCGCGGACAAGGGGTCGCTGGAGGGGGGGTCTGAGACGGTGGCACTCATGGATGGAGGGGGTGGGGAGCTGGCATCAGGAAACCCGTTGATGGGCACGCTGCTTTGCCAGGCGCGCAAAGCTGTTGGACGCCAGTGTGCTTGGCTCCGTTTGATTGGAAACGTGAAAGATGAGGCGCAAAAACCAGTCATCTCGGCACCGGTGGAACAAGTGCTCGGCTAGACTGGCCTGACCCTCACTGCCGGGCCTGCATTGGCCGGCGCACTGGCTTGGTCCCGTCCATTGAACGCTCCCGATCCAACCGATCGCCGCCAGGCCCCGACGACGCTTGTCGAGGGAGGGGCGTTGAAGCTTTCGCTGGCATTGCAGCTGCTGGAGCGGGCGCAGCACGCCTGGCCGGCCGATGCCGAGCCCGGTTCGCCGGCCTGGCTGCAGTCGGTGGTGGACGGCCTGTGTGCCTTGTCCAGCCGCGACCCCCTCACCGACCTGCCGAACCGCCGCCAGCTTGAACTCACGCTGGACCGCGAGATCGACCGCGTGGCGCGCTCGGGCGAGCCGGCCCTGGTGCTGATGGCCGACATCGACCACTTCAAGCGCATCAACGACACCCATGGCCATGCCGCCGGCGACCGCGTGATCCAGGCGGTGGGCCGTGTGCTGCAGGACACCGTGCGCCCCATGGACACCGTGGCCCGCGTGGGCGGCGAAGAGTTCGCCATCGTGCTGCCCAACTGCGCCCCGGCGTTCGGCCAGGCGGTGGCCGAGCGCATCCGCCGCCGCGTCGAGCGCGAGGGGGTGGCGGTGGAGGCCGGCAGTGCGGGCCCGGCACAGGTGCTGAGGGTCACCATCAGCGTGGGCGGCGCCTTTGCCCCGCAGTGGGTGCGCTCCTCGGCCCGGCTGTGGCTGGACCGGGCCGACCACCAGCTCTACCGGGCCAAGTCGTCCGGGCGCAACTGCGCCTGCCTGGAAACCCCGCCGGTGCTGGTGGTCAGCAGCGAGGAGAAAGGTTTGCTTTTTGCGTCGCCTGCGCTGGCTGATGCTGACAATGAAAACGTGGATAGCCCATGAACGCACCCGCGGCCGATCCTCCCACCACCGGCAGCCCGGGCCCCATCGGGCACCGGGCCCGCGTCATGGCGGTCACCAGCGGCAAGGGCGGCGTGGGCAAGACCTTCGTGGCGGCCAACCTGGCCGCGGCCCTGGCACGCCGCGGCGAGCGTGTGCTGGTGCTGGATGCCGACCTGGGCCTGGCCAACCTCGACGTGGTGCTCAACCTGCAACCCAAGGTCACGCTGCACGACGTCTTCACCGGCCGCGCCACGCTCAAGGAAGCCACCCTCAAGGCCCCGGGCGGGTTTTCGGTGCTGCTGGCCGGTTCCGGCCTGGTGGAGTATTCACGGCTCACGCCGGACCTGCGGGAGCGCCTGCTGGAGGTCATCCACCAGGTGACGCCGCATTACGACCGCGTGCTGCTGGACACCGGCGCCGGCATCTCCGACGTGGTGCTGTACGCGGTGTCGCTGGCCGACGACGTGCTGGTCATCGCCACGCCCGAGCCGACCTCGCTCACCGATGCCTACGCCACCGTCAAGGTGCTGGCCGCGCAGCAGCAGCGCGAAATTTTCCGGCTCGCCGTCAACCAGGTCAGCCGCAAGGGCGAAGGCCGCGCGGTGCAGCAGCAACTGCAGACCGTGGTGGACCGCTTCGTGCGCACGGGTGAGGGTGCCGCGGTCAAGCTCGACCTGCTGGGCGAGCTGCCCACCGACACCGCGGTGCGTGAGGCGGTGCAAAGGCGCAAGCTGCTGCTGGAGGTGCAGCCTGGCAGCCCGGCGGCGCTGGCGATGATCGCCTTGGCCGAGCGCCTGCCGAAAGTCGTGCTGCGCTGAGGAATGTGGGCACCCGGCACCGGGTACCGGCACCACCCGCCAAGTGGGGCGGGCAGCTAAAGTGGCGCCATGACCGAGAACACCGATGACGCCGGCACCCAGGCCGGCACCGCCTTCGAGGCCGTGGGCGGCGAAGCCCGCGTGCGCCAACTGGTCGATCGCTTCTATGACCTGATGGACTTGGAGCCTGCCTACCAGGGCATCCGCAGCCTGCACGGCCCCTCGCTGGACAACGCGCGTGACAAGCTGTTCTGGTTTTTGTGCGGCTGGCTGGGCGGTCCCCAGCACTATGTGGAGCGCTTCGGCCACCCGCGGCTGCGGGCCCGGCACCTGCCCTTCGACATTGCCATCCGCGAGCGCGACGAGTGGCTGGGGTGCATGGGCCGGGCCATGCAGGAGGTGGGCCTGGACCCGCTGCTGAGCGAGCGCCTGGCCGAGAGTTTCTTCAAGACGGCCGATTGGATGCGCAATCGGCCCTGACGGCGCTCTCGGCCGAGCCTCAGCGTCCCAGGCGCGGCGGATCCAGCAGCACGATCAAGGCCCCGGCGCCGCCATCCGGCCCACGTGCCTGGATGAACGCCAGCACGTCCTGGCGCTGCATCAGCCAGTGGCGCACCTTGGCCTTGAGCACCGGCAGGCGGCCTGGCGAGCCATGGCCTTTGCCATGCACCACGCGCACGCAGCGCCAGCCCTGCTTGCTGGCATCGGCCAGGAACAGGACCAGCGCCTCGCGTGCTTCGTCGCGGCGCAGGCCATGCAAGTCGACCTGGGCCTGCACCACCCACACGCCGCGGCGCAGCTTGCGCAGCACGTCCGGCCCCACCTCGTTGCGGCGGTAGGACAGGCTGTCGTCGGTATCCAGCAGCGACTCGGCATCCACGCCGTCGCTGAGCGATTCGCGCAGAACCTGTTGTTCGTCCAGCTCGCGCTGGCGCGGCACCGGGCCGGGCTTGGGCGTGTGCAGCTCCGCACGAGGCGCGCTGCGCAGCGGCGTGACCGGGCCCACGCTGCGGGCGAACACCTCCTGCTCCTGCTGCCGTGCCGCCTGCTCGGCGCGCCGCGCCTGTTCGCGCTGCTGCGCTTCCAGCTGCTGCTGGGCCAGCGTGGCCCGCAGCGCGCGCAGGTCGGCCAGGCCGAGCGGTTTCACATCAAGCCCCGCTCGGCGAAGGACACCACCGCCTCGCGGCCCACCACCAGGTGGTCCAGCACCTTCACGTCCACCAAAGCCAGGGCCGACTGCAGCGAGCGGGTCAGGAACTCATCGGCCCGCGATGGCTCGGCCACGCCTGAGGGATGGTTGTGGGCCAGCACCACGGCCGCGGCATTCAGGGCCAGGGCGCGTTTGACCACCTCGCGCGGGTAGACGCTGGTCTGCGTCAGGCTGCCGCGGAACAGCGTCTCGAACACCAGCAGCCGGTGCTGTGCGTCCAGGAACAGCACGCCGAACTGCTCGTGTTCCAGCTGCGCCATGTGCAGGCGCAGGTAGTCGCGCACCACGCCCGGCGAGCTGAACACCGGCATGGCCACCAGTTGCGAAGCCAGCGCGCGGCGGGCCAGTTCCAACACCGCGGCCAGCTCCGCGCGCTTGGCCGGGCCCATGCCCTTGACCTCGGCCAGGCGCACGTGGCCTGCATGCAGCAGCCCCGAAATGCTGCCGAACCTGTCGAGCAATTGTTCCGCCAACTGCAGCACGCCTGTCCCCTTGAGGCCGGTGCGCAGCAGCAGCGCCAGCAACTCCGCATCGGCCAATGCCGCCGGTCCCCGCGCCAGCAGCTTCTCGCGCGGCCGCGTCTGCGCCGGCATGTCTTTCAACATCGTGGTTCACTCCCTGTGGCCCTTGCCGCCGTGGCGGCCGGGCCAATGTAGATGGCGCCTAGAATCACGCCCAGTCTATCGACAACGAGAGCCACCGTGGCGCAGGTACAGCCGGGATCCTTCTTGACATTGCATTACCGGCTCGCCGGGCCCGACGGGGCTGACATCGTGAACACCTTCGATGCCAAGCCCGCCACCTTGTCGCTGGGCGCGGGCGAGCTGGCCCCGGCGCTGGAGGCCCGGCTGCTGGGCCTGGAAGAAGGCGCGCACGCCCGCTTTGCGCTCGATGCCGGCGAGGCCTTCGGCCCGCGCAACATGCAATTGCTCCAGCGCGTGAAGCTTGCCCTGCTGCGCGAGCACGGCGACCCGGACGAGGACTATGCTGTGGGCGATGTGGTGCAATTCCCCGCCCCGGACGGGCAAGGCTCCTTCACCGGCGTGTTGCGTGAAATGGGCCCGGCCGAAGAAGACTGGGCGGAGTTCGATTTCAACCACCCGCTGGCTGGCCAGCCGGTGACGTTTGAAGTGCAGTTGATCGGGGTGCTGTGATGGCCGATGGAGCAGGTGCGGTGGAAGAAGTGCTGCTGGCGCAGCCGCGCGGCTTCTGTGCCGGCGTGGACCGGGCCATCGAGATCGTCGAGCGGGCCCTGCGCAAGTTCGGCGCGCCCATCTACGTGCGGCACGAGATCGTGCACAACACCTACGTGGTGGACGACCTCAAGGCCAAGGGCGCCATCTTCATCGAAGACCTGGCCGAGGTGCCGCCCGGTGCCACGCTGGTGTTCAGCGCCCACGGCGTGAGCCAGGAGGTGCGGGCCGAGGCGGCGCAGCGCGGCTTCCAGGTGTTCGACGCCACCTGCCCGCTGGTGACCAAGGTGCACGTGGAGGTGGCCAAGCTGCGCCGCGAGGGCTATGAGTTCATCATGATCGGCCACAAGGGCCACCCCGAGGTGGAGGGCACCATGGGGCAGCTCAGCGACGGCATCTACCTGGTGGAAGACGTGGCCGACGTGGCCCTGGCCCCCGTCAAGGACCCGGCCCGCCTGGCTGTGGTGACGCAGACCACCTTGTCGGTGGACGACGCGGCCGCCATCCTGGACGCCGTGAAGCGCCGCTTCCCACAGGTGCGCGAGCCCAAGAAACAGGACATCTGCTACGCCACGCAGAACCGGCAGGACGCCGTGAAGCTGCTGAGCCCGCAGGTGGACGTGGTCATCGTGGTGGGCAGCCCCACCAGTTCCAACAGCAACCGGCTGCGCGAGGTGGGAGAGCGCCTGGGCACGCCCTCGTACATGGTCGATTCAGCCGCCGACCTGCAGCCCCAGTGGTTTGATGGCCGGCCGCGCGTGGGGCTCACGGCCGGCGCCTCGGCGCCCGACGTGCTGGTGCAGCAGGTGATTGCGCGCCTGCGCGAACTGGGCGCCACTGCCGTGCGCACCATGCCTGGCGTCGAGGAGACGGTGCACTTTCCGCTGCCGCTGGGCCTGGGCGACAAGTCGATGAGCCAGCTGGCGTCTTCACGATCCTGAACCTTGCCGTTCCATGGCTCGAACGGCACCTGGTGGTGCCGTTGTCATTTCTACAATATCGCTCCCTCGCAGAAGGAACGTCATGCTCGACATCACCCAATTGCGCCGCGACCTGGATGCCGTGGTCGCCCGGCTGCAGAAGCGCCGCAACCCCCAGCCCTTTCTGGACGTGGCGGCCTTCACCACGCTGGAGGCCGAGCGCAAAGCGCTGCAGACCCGCACCGAGGAACTGCAGGCTCGCCGCAACGCCTTGAACAAGCAGGTGGGTGAGCTGGCCAAGAAGGGCGGCGATATTGCGCCGCTCAAGCAGGAAGGCACGGCCATCAACGACGGGATGAAAGCCGGTGCCGAGCGGCTGGAGCAGGTGCAGGCGCAGATCAACGCCATGCTGATGAGCGTGCCCAACCTGCCGCACGACAGCGTGCCGGTGGGCACCGACGAAACCGGCAATGTGGAAGTGCGCCGCTGGGGCACGCCGCGCAGCTTTGGCTTCGCGGTGAAGGACCACGTGGACATCGGCACGCCGCTGGGCCTGGACTTCGACACGGGGGCCAAGCTGTCGGGCGCCCGCTTCACCTTCATGCGCGGCCCGATGGCGCGGCTGCACCGTGCACTGGCGCAGTTCATGCTCGACGTGCAGACGCAGGAGCACGGCTACACCGAGTGCTACACGCCCTACATCGTCAACCGCGAGGTGCTCGAAGGCACCGGGCAATTGCCCAAGCTGAAGGACGACATGTTCTGGGTCACGCGCGGCGGTGACGAGGTGGCGACCGAGCAGTACCTGATCCCCACCTCCGAGGTGTCGCTGACCAACAGCGTGCGCGAGCAGATCCTCAACGCCGAGCAGTTGCCCATCAAGCTCACCGCGCACAGCCCGTGTTTCCGGTCCGAGGCCGGTACCTATGGCAAGGACACGCGGGGCATGATCCGCCAGCACCAGTTCGACAAGGTGGAGATGGTGCAGGTGGTGCACCCCGAACACAGCTACGCCGCACTGGACGAGATGGTGGGCCACGCTGAGAACATCCTCAAGAAGCTGGGGCTGCCGTACCGTGTGATCACCTTGTGTGGCGGTGACATGGGCTTTGGCGCCACCAAGACCTACGACCTGGAGGTGTGGCTGCCGGCGCAGAACACCTACCGCGAGATCAGCTCGTGCTCCAACTGCGAGGCCTTCCAGGCCCGGCGCATGCAGGCGCGCTTCCGCAACGCCGCGGGCAAGCCGGAACTCGTGCACACGCTCAACGGCTCCGGCCTGGCCGTGGGCCGCACGCTGGTGGCGGTGCTGGAGAACTACCAGCAGGCCGATGGATCGGTGCAAGTGCCTGAAGTGCTGAGGCCGTATATGGCCGGCCTCGACGTGCTCCGCTAGAATCGCGGGCTCACCGGGTTCGACCCCTGGTGAGTCACGCAAGTGAATCACGCAAGTGAATCCACCCAAGTGAGCGCCGCAAGGCGGTTGGATCAGGAAAGGTGGCAGAGTGGTCGAATGCGCCGGACTCGAAATCCGGTGTACGGGTCCTCCCGTACCGTGGGTTCGAATCCCACCCTTTCCGCCAAAAACATAATGGAATCAAGCGCTTGGCCGCTTCGATTCATAGGCCTTGAGGCCCCCCGGAAGCTCCGGTTTCCGCAGCCCGCCTCAAATCAGACCCTTGATGCACGCCTGGTACTTTTCATTGGCCGCATCGGCTCGGATCAGCGGCCCTGCAGGACGTGCATCGCTTGGCCCCAAAAACTGGAGCATGAAGGGCTGGTAGTTCTCTGTGAAGCACTGCTTCGCGCGGGCATGATCCACATTGCCCTTCGCCAAGCTGACGATGCACTGCGCGCTGAAGTCGCCAGCGAAATCCAAAAGCTCGGCCGTCGGAGTGGCATAGATCTGCTCAAGAAGCTTCGCCGGTTCGGACTGATTTCCGAATGCGATTCTTACGGGGTGGAGCTTGTCAGCCAGGGCACTTTCCTGCTCTGCCTTTGATCGCCCGGCCAAGCGCTGGAGGACCAGTCCGTGGGCGAACACGCCCCTGGCCTTGCAGCCATCGATTTCCTTCTGCGGCAGTGCATGGATGGGCTCGCCAGATTGACACACGCCGAGGCTGCAGTGCATCAGCAGCAGAAGCGGGAGTAGGCGTGAAGTCATCGTGCATCTTCTGGGAATGACCCGTTGATATTCGAACGGCGGATGATGATCGCGAGCCTCAGCAGCACTGATTCGCGACGGCCGCCTGCCCTTGCGTGACCCGCGCCGCCTCCACGCTGTGCTAAGGTTTTGGCCACATCCGGTGCGCTGCGCAAGTGACGTGACGCGGCATTTGACAGTGTCGTCTTCAGCATTCAACGCATCTGGCCATCCCCCCATGAAACCGTTCCGCATCCTGGGTCTTGCACTGCTCATCGGTGTTGCCGCAGCCATGCTTGCCATGTGGCGCTGGCAACCAGGCCGGCACGCCGCTTACAGCCCCACGGCAAACCCTTCGGTGCTGCTGGAGGCGGCATTGAAGCAAGCCCGTGCGGGCAACAAGAAGGTTCTTGTCATTGCCGGGGGCGACTGGTGCCGCTGGTGCCTGATTCTGGATCGCTTCATTGCAGCCAACCCGGACGTCAAGTCTGCGCTTGACGGGACTTTCGTGGTGGTCAAGGCCTACGTGGGCGAGAAGAATCAGAACGCGGCGTTTTTTGCCAAGCTGCCCAAGGCCAACGGCTACCCGCACTTCTGGGTGCTGAGCCAGGACGGCAATGTGGCGGCATCGGTGAACACGGGGCCACTTGAGAAGAGCCCCGACAGCTACGACAAGGAGCGCTTCCTCCAGTTCATCCTGGACATGCGGCAGGGCTGACCCAGGCCAGGGTTCGAATCCCCCGATCCCCCCAAATCCCAGGGGTATCGAGCGCTTATTCGGCCTTTCGCCCCCGGCCGAAGGTCGCTAGACTACGTGTTGTTACATGGGCCGCCGGCCCTTCGCCGGCATACCGTCGCACTGCTGGAGGAAAGCATGGACAACGTGCTCGGGGCATCCACTTTCCAGGAATCCAAGATCGAAGACGAGCCGATCCTGGGTACCGTCCTTCGGCTCCCGGATGGCCGGATCCAGACCCTCACGCTCATCGAGCGGATCCTGGTCGCGCTGGGAATACTCAACGCCAGGAAACTGGAGGCACGGTACTCGTAGTGCTCGTGCCAAAGAGAGGCTTCAAGTCCTTTCTGTGATTCCGCCGGCCCGTGCGTCGTTCGGGCCTCGGCGGTGTCTGCGCAATTGCTGAAAATTCCCGACGTGAGTCGGAGGCGGCGACTTTCCCGCCGCATTCCTCGCTGAGCCTCGTTTCTCTGCTGCCGCTGCACTAAAAAACCCCAGGCGGGTGCCGAAGAGCAAGGGGACGCAGTCAGTTTGCGATGACGCACCCCAGCAAAACCAAGGCCTTCGCCCGCTGTCGGCGGAGCCTGCCTTGGCCGACCCACGAGTTTCGGCAGCTCGTCCATGACAGCACTTTCCACGCTCGAACACACCCATTTGCCGTTCGCCGCAGAGAGCGAGGACGAAGTCCTTTGCCTGGGCGAGCGGACGCGGGTCGTGCGGCGCCGCCTGGCGGGCAGCCAGGAGTTCGTGGTGTGCAAGCAGCCCCTGGGTGCGGATGCCGGCACGCGGCTGCGCCATGAGCAACTGATGCTGCAGCGCCTCGCCGGCGTGGAGGGTGTGTCCCGGCTCTCCGGCGTGGCCACCTTGCCGCACACCCTGGTGCTGCAGGACGTGGCCGGCGTGCCGCTCGCTTCGCTGCTGTGTGCCGGGCCGCTGCCGGTGGCGCAGGTTCTCCAGATCGCGGTGCCGCTTGCACGCGCCGTGGCGGCCATGCATCGCCGGGGCATCGTGCACCGGGATATCAATCCCACCAACATCCTGGTGTCGGGGCCGTTTCACCAGCCCACACTCATCGATTTCAACCTGGCCAGCAGTGTGGCCGACGAGCGGCCGGGCTTCACGCATCCCAGCCAGGTCGTGGGCACGCTGGCCTACTTGGCGCCGGAGCAGACCGGTCGCACCGGCCGCGCGGTGGACCAGCGCGCCGACCTGTATGCGCTGGGGGCCACGCTGTACGAACTGGTGGCCGGACGCCCGCCGTTCGACGGCGCCGACCCGCTGCAACTGATCTGCGACCACCTCATCCGCGTGCCGGCCTGGCCCTCGCTGCTTGATCCGCGGGTGCCTGAGGGGCTGTCGGACATCGTGATGCACCTGCTGCACAAAGAGCCGGATCGCCGCTACCAAAGCGCCGAGGGGCTGCTGCACGAC
>Ga0307516_10002239_pt1 | contig 26149 bp, 25 predicted proteins | sample 19_EM_MG_FD_203310 | JGI IMG/M metagenome (GOLD analysis project Ga0307516, IMG submission 203310) | Populus trichocarpa ectomycorrhiza microbial communities from riparian zone in the Pacific Northwest, United States - 19_EM | ecosystem: Host-associated > Plants > Roots > Unclassified | place...
GATGAGAGAGGCATAGTTGATAAGATCAAAGAGATAAGATAAGAGGCTGAGGGGCTGTTCCATAACACAACCAAACTGAAGTGTTGATAAGATGAGATGAGATAAGACAAGAGGCTGTTCCATAACAAGAATCACAAAGGTCTATTCAAGCAACAGGCTTCAAGTTCTTGAAGTTGTACTATTGTGACTGCTTCAATTTACCGTCAAACTAGATTGATGAGGAGCTCGACAAAGTGGGCCAGTCTAATAGTGAACTAAATTTGGGGATAGCTTTGATATCTTTCTCGACCAAGACACGCCACTGCCATTGGCGCCTTGCATTCTCGTCCATGAACATAATCCAATCGTAACTGCAGCCTTTACAACTGAAAGTTGCATCCAAGTCTTTAAGTGAAGAAGGACCTTCCCCAAGCTTAGATACCAAGTCGGCGTGAGCTGTAGCCCGTGTATTCGCCGAACCGTCAGCGTCGCAGTTGTGGACACAATTCTGACAGCAGTGTGGCCTGGGTTCTCTCTTATGTGAACAGCAATGACACTGCAACTTCAAGATGTTCTGGACGTTATTGATGTGGAAAAGCATAGCAGTACGTGCAACCTGTGACCATCGATCATGATACTCAATCTTGAGCCACGAAATCAGGGCACGTTACCAAGACGAACATGTAGAGCTTACCCAGGGGATAACATAGTACCTTGGCATATCGGCCAGAATATTCTTCATAGGCTGATCGATCACGAGGGGGGCAGCGACATCCATGAGATCATGGTATCCATGCTTTGCTGCGTAAGTAAGGATGAATCGTGCTTGCTGAGGCAGAGTTTCCCTGTTGAAAAACCAAAAGATGAGCATCGAGTGGGAGAATGATACGCGAAACTGACCTCATGTATTCCATGCAGATCACCCTTGCTGCGTAGACGTTGTATTGTTCAGCACAGATGGTGAGGAGACGCACGGTGTCGAACTCCAGGGGTTTGAGGTCAGGACGACGAAGAGGATATATAAACTGGAACAGAAGATCAAGGGTAGACGATGTTTCAGGGAGCACTACGACGTCAGAACTGGAGCGTTCTGGAAAGTTGGATCCACAAGCATCTAAAATGCACCGGTGGACGCGAAAGAGAACACCATCAGATGATTTCATCTCGATATCGCCGTCTGAATGGAAGACTGTATTCGAGGTATGAGTAACGTCGACTAGAATCGAAGGTTGAAGAGTCCTTACATTCTTTTGAAACGGTCTGACCTAAGTCATCTTCGATGATGGGTGAGGTCTCCTGATGATGTCTGTTTAGAGAAACGAGAACTTTGGGCAGGAAGCATTACCTGGGTGGTGGGTATGTTGACTTTGAAGAACTTGGTGAATGGAGGAATTATCTTTATATCATTCTGGATAGCATGATACCACTTCTTAGTTGGACTGACGCTGGATGAGGTGCCAAAGACGGAATCGAGGTCGCGAAGAGGGCTGAGGCCCTGACCTAGCTTGCGCACGACATTGCGGACATCGATATGTGTTGCCTGAGGTAAGTGACGACTGATGGCATCCCGAGAGACTTGCAACCACCATTCACGATATTGAATCTATTATCAGGATGTTATATGAGAACATGTTTTATCATGTGCAAATGTACACACCCAGGCGACGACGGCTCGGACAAATACTTTGGCCAGAATCTCACCAAAAGGAACGTCAAGTGTGAGCGGGGCCGCTTCATCCATGATTTCCGGATAATTGTGCTTCGTTGCATAACAGAAAAGGGACAGGGCCTCCTTCGGGAATGTCCTCCTGCACAATAAATACAAAAGGGTTACTCAGTAATCGTGGCACTGGGAGGTGGATTCAATTGATGACGAACATCATGTAGCTTTTGCAGATGCTCATCGCTGTATATACCTGGTACTTTTCTGCTGCTTCGGCGAGCGATTCAAGGTAATCGAAGTTAATCGATGAAAGATCTGGACCGGGTGTGGGGTAAATGAATTGGAAGAGGAGCTCGAGAATTGTGGAGTCTTCAGTCAACTCGACGATCTCTTCGAAGGTAGAACCTTCCGGTGGAGAGAGGCCTTCCGCACAAGCTTCGAGATTGATTTTGTGAATACGAAAAAGGACGCCGTCTGCAGATTGATAGGTGATCTCAGCGTCGGCTGAACAAACTAAGGTGGATCGATCAGCATAATGCAATTGTAATGCAGAGAACTTGCAATTCACAGAGGTCGGAGAAAGGAACTTGCTTCAAGGGGGGGGTGGAGTGGGCTTCGTCGTCGTCAGAGTTGTCGAAATGTCTTCTGAACCATGCCTCGTTGTATATGGTGGGGTTCGGGTACCAGCTGCCATAAAACATGAGACTAATAACCAGCCGTCGTTGGCTGCTCGTTCCAATGATTCGAGGATGGGGCACGATGCTTGATTACGGTTAGATGTAACGGAACTTACCGAAATAGGTCAGTTAAATTACTGGTGTAAATTACATAATGTAAATAACCCCACGACGATCCTCTTCCTCCGAGCGGTCTCGCTCCACGATGATGTTGATTTGCCAAATTTTAAGGCTGCGTTTCCGGCCGACATCCAGCAGAAGATCATAGCCAGTGGTCTATCATTAAAGGCAAGGGCATTGCTGGCAAATTGCTGGTATGTTCTATTCATTGGCCTTCCTTTTGCGATTGGTTACTCACTTGTTGGATCAAGGTCCTTTCGACGGGGCTGCTCACAATTTCACCTTCGGAGGGCCCCCTCTGATGTGAAATTCGTCCAAGATGAGGGTTTCATAGTAACAGGGGCGGCTCGAACCGAAAAGTCTGTCATCGTTTTGTACGACCTTCATGCGTTCAATGTCTTGCCTACAGGGAACGATTTAGTAACGATAGGGACCACTCCGCATACGTCAACATTCATCCTGCATCGCTGACTCATGCAATCCATTTCAGTGGTACCACTGCTGTATATATATGGTGTCGCTGAGGTAAACTATTCACAGTCGACATTAAACTGATCTGTATCTCACGCCCGACCAAAGAAGGCCAAAAATATCGGCGCCAAGGCGCTTGACGAAGGCGGGTAAGTCGTAGTGGCATTCTACACTCCTAGGGAAGAAAGGTTTACCGAGATGCATTTTCGTTGGTGACTCCAGGAAACATGACCCGTATTCGCTCAATCTTCTCAGGACAAATTTCGAACAGTAGCCCGGCCATGGCTGGTTAGTTGCTACTAGACCGTGTTTTCATTATTGCACGTCGGTTCGCACCGCCTGCCACAGAAGCCCTTGCTTTTCGATACGATCCTGTTCACTTTTGTAGAACCATCCATTTTGTTTACTCCTACAGTAGCTGTCACCATGAGTCTGACCACATGTGTCATCACGTGTTCGCATATGGGTCCAGTTCTGACGCGTCCTTGCTCTCCGCCCCTCCATCACGAGGATGCGCAGCTCCTCTTCCCACCACACTGAAAACCTTGAGACCCACTCTTCAGATATTTGGCACGAGTTCGACCCTGAAAATTTCAGACCTTTGCTCAACATTCGGGCATTGTGCGATGTTTTGGAATCTGTTGACCATGAGCCAGAATCATCGTCATCTCAAGATGAACCCAGGAGCTCTAAAAAACGCTCGAGGGAGTCTGCCGTACTTTCCACACGGCCGTCGAAGCGTGCCAGAACAGCAGGAGGGTCCAATAGGGGTCGTGAAGCTGAAGCATTGGACGAGCGGTCTTCAATTCAGTACCCCATCCTTCCGGCTGTGCAGAAACCTACGAGACGCGACGAAGATGGGATTGTCCCCGTCCTCCAACATGTTTTCAACATTCAGTACGAAAAGAAGAGCGAGGCTGGTTCGCAGGCAACGTCTGCTGAGTGGGCGAAGGACGAGCAGAATTTCGTGGAGATGTTGGTCAGTTTGCAGTCCAAAGCTTCAGAACCACGTACTATCCATCTAGGAGAAGTCGAGCTCGTTCCCTTCAGAGGCCGGTTGGTCGCAACGATGCTCTCTTTCAACAATCCCAACAATCCTGCTTGGATCGTTCTCCTTCCTGCTCTCGATCGAGATATCGATCTAGCGTGGCACGACATATCCTTCCAGAGTGCGCAGGATGTCATGATGGCCTCGTCCATCCTGCGATCCGCCGGGCGCGCGTCTATCCAAGGCAGCCTCGACATAATCATCCTCCCCCACGACAGCCTCACCCCAGCGTACCCGTTCCGTCTCCAACTCACCATCACCATGTCCTTTATCACACCATCCATCTTCGAGCCCTTCCTCCGCGCAGCCAAGAAGAAGAACACGGTCGAGGTCGAAGACGCCCAACGCCGGGTTTGCGAATACATCTGGCCATCCGGCGTGCAGATACCCGACTCGTACCACGGATCGACCAACATCCCGTACTTTTACTCCGTCCTCCGCGCGGCTCCACCCTCTCCTTCCATAACGGCATTCGATGCCCTCCAACCGCTCGCTCTCGCACCAACGCTGTTGCCTTTCCAGAGGCGTACTGTCGCGTGGCTCCTCGAGCGGGAAGGGAAGCTCATGACTGCTTCGGGAGATATCGTACCAAAAGCCGAGGATTCTTCCTTCTCGTTCTGGGAAAGGATAGAGGTTGGAAACCGAACGTGGTACCTCAACCGACTCAGCGGGGTTCTATCTCCTTCACCACCATACTCACCTGCTACGCTGGCATTGGGGGGTATATTAGCTGAAGAACCAGGTCTGGGGAAGACGTTGGAGACGATTGCGTTGATCATGCTGAATCCTGCCCCGCTGGAACGGAATCCGAGTGTGAAGAGGTGGGATCCGGAGGCTAAACTTGAAGTTAGTGCGATCAAGGTGGGCTGACTTGTCCTTTTCTACACCCCGTATCCTTAGCTTCTTCGCAGACGACGCTGATTGTTACCCCGCCCGCATTGGCGTCTCAGTGGGCTGACGAGCTCGCGGCCCACGCGCCGTTGCTGAAAGTCATGATATACGACGGCTGGTCCAAGGTCCCGGTTCCCATCACGAAGAGTCAAGTCCGGGAGGCAAAGCGGAAGATTCTGAAAAGCAGGGGAATCAAGCCTCCGAGCTCGCCAGCAAAGCTGACTATGACGGGAACCGTGAAGAACGGGAAATTGAAGATTAACGGGAGGAACAAGGATAAACTCGGCCAAGCCGTCGTCGTAGAGGTGGACGGGGATGTGGACATGGTTCCTTCCCTAAAAGATAGCGTCTCTGCTGACGAGGAAAATGGCATAGAAGTCCAAGATTGGCTCTCTTACGTCTCCACCTTTGACGTTGTCATCGTCACCTACCCCGTCCTCCGCACCGACTTTAACGTCGCCCACGCGGTTCCCGTGCGTCCACGTCGCGCAGACGTGACGTACTCAAACGTAGACCGACCCCGGAGTCCGCTGGTGATGTGCGAGTGGTACAGGGTCGTGATGGACGAAGTGCAGATGGTGGGTGGGGGAAAAACTGAGTGCGTTTTTTCTGGCTTGTGGAGTTTACATCTTGCTCATGGATACTTTTGTGATGGGTAGGGATATGGTTTCTTTGATACCTCGTCTGTCGTCGTTGGCGGTGTCGGGGACGCCCGCGCGGTCCCAGGTTGCGGATTTGATGCATGTTCTCAAGTGCGTTTTAGGTTCCCCGTTTCTTTCCCTTCCCTATGCTCACGTAATATCATCAGGTTCCTCCGTGTAGCCAATCTCATCGGCTCCGCCAAACTATGGGACCGCCTGACCACCTCAGGCTTCGCAGCGGGCTATTTCGCCGCATTCTTCCAGACATATGCCATCAGGTACTTTCGTCTTCCTTTCTTGTTTCGTCTATTGACAGCGCATATACAGAACACTTAAAGCCGACGTCAAAGACGAGCTCACGATCCCGCAACAAACCCGGTATCTCGTGAGAATCCCGCTAGGACCTGTCGAGAAACATGTGAGCCTGTCCATCGTTCTTCTCCTCGGGAAGCCTTATCAACTTTTAGGTGTATGACCAAGCCCTCGAGACGGCTTTGTTGGACCTCGGTCTGGATGCGCGCGGCATTGCGGCCTCGAACGGGTGGCAGCTGGATAGTGCGTTGTTGAGGACTTCATTGAGGAAGCTGAGAGGGATTTGCACGCATCCTCTGGTCCGTTGTTCCACACAAAGCTTTTAGTTTCAGTTTCATGTCTGGTTTGTATTCCTTCAGGTCGGGCAATTACAAATACAGGGTGACAAGGGGATGTTTAAGCCAGGGGCGGTGAAGACTATTGAGGACGTGTTGCAAGTTCGTGGTCGTGAATTCTGGGTAGGATATGATGAGCCTGAGTTGACGAGTTGCTTTAGAACATGGTCGAAACGAACTGGCGGACGATGATGGATGACCAAAAATCCAATGTGCGTTCCGGGCTCTCGGCCGGTATTGGTTCCGCTGTTAATCAGGTTCGGTGTGTGTATAGGTTCAAACTCTGATCCGGATGGCACAGCTCCAGTACCGCGACGAAGGAGACGGGAATCGGGTGCGACACGCGCTCCAAACACTGTTGCAAGCAGAGAAGGAGGCATTGGGATTGGCGGAGGAGATCAAGACTGCACTAGACAAACATAAAGTGGCCCAGGTGGCACCGGAAGCGTCATCCGCGGACAAAGGTAAAGGAAAACAGCGTGCATTATCTGAGGACCCTCAAGATGATATGACGTCGAATTCGGACGAAGGAGTGGGGTCTTCGGCTGTTTCGGAAGAGCGTCGCAGGAAACGAGGGGCGTTGCAAAGCCGGTTCAGGGAGTGCAGGCTGACGCTTCATAGAGTCAAGTTTTTCCAGGGGGATATGTACCATTGTCTTGGGGAGAAGGATGCGGCGGCGGAGGATGCGGCGTACGAGGCTGCGGGGGAGATAAGGAGGGAGCTTTTAAGAGGTTTGTGATTCTTCTCTTATCGAGGAGAGAAGTGGACGGGTTTCTGATGCCTTGCTTCTGTCATAGGAGCGGAAGAAGACGCGATCCGGGCGATGGCTCTGCTTGAGCACGACGCGACGAGGAAGGGAATCACGCTTGATGCGTTATTGATCGACACACTGTTTGTCGATGACGAAGGAGTGACACGGCTGGTTTCGGAGTACAAGCCCACGAAGCAGGAGATGGAGGTGAAGCCTCAATTGCGGAAGGTCACGCTGTTCAAACGTGCCGAAAGATCTCTGGAGCTCGTATGTTGACGTTTTCCTTCGTCCTTACACTTCTCAACCTTCATGATAGATAGCGGAAGGCAACGACATCATGGACGACGTTCTCAATCAGCAAACTGCGCTGCTTTGGGAGTGGAGAACGCACATGATCAGGTTATTGACCCAGAAGCTGTCTCAGGACGGCGACAAGGCGGATGGAGAGGAGTACCAGCGCACGCTTGACAACCAGGGAGAAGCGGAGACGTACATCCAGTGCTACGCGGCCCTCCTGTCCGATCGGCGTCAGGCGGTCTTGAACGAACGCACGCTCCTTGCTGAGCACGATGTGAAGGAGAAGAAGAAGCGACAGACAAAGACGGCGCGTCATGCGGAAGCGGCAGAATACTACGTTGACGGCGGGGATGATCTGTTTGAGATACCGGAGGATGTGGAGATGAAACCGGAACATGAAGAGTTACTTTCGGAGCTTTCGACCCAGCGGAAGATTCTTTTCACTCGGCTGGGGGGACGGGCTGTTAAGAGCGTGAGTGTCTTTTGCTATCTAGCGCTTCCAAAGCTTAAACCATTTTTTTTTCAATTGTAGGTGTTGATCGATTTGAATGCGACGGCCACGACTATCAATGGCGAAAAAGATCCGGAGAGGCTGTTGCTCAAGGACATCATCGTCCAACTTCGTCAGTTTATAAGTGATCAAAGTGCGCTACGACTTTTTTTTGGAACATCCGTCGGCTCTGATGTTGAAAATCCTAGCGTCCCTGATGGAAAAGCTTGAGGCTGACCTTACGCTCATTCGCAAAGCGTTCAATCAGCGAATCCTCTACTTTCGTCAGTTGCAGGAAATATCCGACTCTGTTTCCGCTCTTGAAATCAACGAGGACGAGGCGGTTCTTGATTTGCTCACTGAGGCAACGCTGGACAAAGAAGAGTTGGAGGGGAACGTGAATCGGAGTCGTGCGAGACAACGGTACCTCGACACTCTCGCGAGGAAGAATGACGGGGTGGAAGATGAGGACGACGATGGGTGTATTCTTTGTCGATGCGAGTTCGTTCGTGGGTATATCACTCATTGGTAAGTTGTCCTGCTCTTTGCCATGGAGATGGTTGGTCACAACCGAAATTATAGTGCCCATATGTTTTGCGAGGCGAGTTCGTTCTGGAAGCCGTCTATTTGCACTCTGATTGGTTGACAGGGCTGTTTGAAAGCATGGCTTCTTCGTAAGGAAGGAAAGACCTGCCCTGTCTGCAGGTATAGCCTCATTTCGTCGTGTCATTCTGATTCAAACGGTTCCACCCCTCTAGAGTCGCCATCGATCCAAATGCCATTCAAAGGTTCAGCGTGAATGAACGCCAGCCCAACACTCCTCCATCTAACACTGGGGAACCTGTGCCGAAGTCGCGGCGTCAAATCGCCTACAACATGATTGGTTTGTTTATTGCCGTCCTGAACTTTGTTCTCTCTGACTTCTTTTTCAGATTCCAAGGTCTGCGATGCGATCGAAACAATGGAGTCCTACGGTGACTACGGAAGCAAAATCCAAACTTTGATTCGCCATCTCCTATATCTCAAATTTACCGATGTTGGTGCCAAGAGCATCGTTTTCTCTGCGTGGGCGGATTCCTTGCATAGTAAACTTGGGTCATTATTGTCGATTACTCTCGCTCATACTACCTATCAGTCTTGGAACGCGCGTTGAGGGAAAACGGTACGTTGAACATGCTCTTTTCCAAGACGAAAGCTCCATTTCTGATCTGAAGGAATACGGTGCTTGAGGATTGACCAAAAGTCCGAAGGCGAGAACGCAGCCAAGATGTTCAAGAACAATCCTGATATCTTGGTTCTCCTTCTACACGGGTTTGAATATCTCTCTCACTACGTTCATCTCCAACCAACATTTCTTCCACAGTGAGAGGGAGAATGCGGGTCTCAACATCACCTGTGCTTCCCGTGTGTTCTTGCTTGAGAGCGTGGTCCATCACGGCTTTGAACTGCAAGGTGAGGAGTGGTACCCAGGTTATTTCTACATCAGCTCATATTGACAATTGATCCCGAAGCGATCGCACGTATCGATCGCATGGGCCAATCCCGCCCAACAGAAGGTTTGTTTCCTCTTCTTGTTGCGTTGGTCAATTCTCAAAGGGTTTTAGTATACTGTTATTACGCAGAAGGTAAATATCATCCCTCATCCACGAAGTTCGTTCCTCACAGTTGCGCTTTCAGACACGGTGGAGAGAAACATTCTCGATCTCGCCGCACGTAAAGGGCTATCGCTGTACACCAAGGAGAATGCCGCAGGTACGCTCAGCATCTCCTCAATCGCTGCGAACACGGAGGAAAAGATCGACAACTCGCCAAAGAAGAAGATACAGAAGAAGGGTGACTTTATCTTCAAGTTTGTTTGCTCGTCGTGCACCTTCCTGAATTCAGCACGCTGATTTCTTTCTATCAGACTGGATGACATGCTTGCTATTCTGTTCCCTCACATGTATGAGGAACTTGAGTTCCTAATACCACCAGTAGTCGAAATTGGTGGGGGCATATCTACAGGGAACGAGCCCCCTGCAGGGGGTTCACAGGTCATGAACGCGGTTGCGGGACCATCTCGGCTACCTTAAAAATAAAGGCCCTTTCTTTCTCGTTTCTCTATCATCCCTCTTTCAGTTTGCGACATTCTCCTGAAATTGGAGGAGTATGGGAACTTCACGAGCAAGTTCCTTCGAAGGTGAAGATCGTTCACCCCAAGGCCATTATTGGAATGATTACAATAGGTTGTGTAGTAAGGTCGGAAGAAATGATGGATTGCTATTACTGTATAGGTAAAGTAATTAGGGAAATGCAAACTGCGAATTAAACTCCAATTTGTATTGTCCCATAATATCGTGTCATCGATTTACAGGCCTTCTAACCCGACCACCGTACACTCCCTCCAGAAAGCATTACAGTCCCGTTCCAAGCAGCCTCACTGTCACTGCCAACGGCGCGCTATGAGATCATGTGATCAGGAGTACACTACTCAGAAACCTCGGCCTTTCACTCCTCCGATCTTTGACATGACGAACCCCGGTGAACGCGTCTTGCTCCAAGTGGGAACTCGCCTTGCTCCAAGTGGGAACTCGCCTTGCTCCAAGTGGGAACTATCTCGTCTCGCTCCACGACGAGTCCCCTTGGATGCTGCCACGAAGCAGCCAAAAGGTGTTGCATACGTCACGTAGTGTTGTTCGGGCCTGGCTCGGCTTTGGGGGCTCAGGCTTACCAGGAGTTCAAGCCGGGTCCTGAGCTGTCAAAAGCCCTGAGCCGAGCCCAAGCCTCGGGCTTGAGCCGGGGCTCAGTGCTAGAAAAAATACTCAGGGCGGCACCGTGCTTGAGGCGCCAATACAATGACACTGTGACAGAACCGGCAAGCGAGACCCAAATGTTGCTCGAAGTATGGGACAAGTTGCCAGGTTGGGACAATGATGACGGGAGAGTCGGAAGGAGACATGACAACGAGGAAACCCTCTCTACATGGACGTGGATGACGAGGACGATGGAGATAATCTATTGACATCACCGCTGTGGTATACTTCTTCTGTCAAGTGCCTGCAGCTGTTGGCGACATCTGCAGAGAGCCGGCGAGTACCAGGAAGGGTACGGAGGAGAGCCACTGGGGCGCGCGGTCGCGAACAAGGAGTTCAAAAATGGTCTCCACGGCAATCGATGCGACGTTGTCGGTATCCTCGATAGCCTTATCAGTATGTACCTATCATATCCAGAAATAGTTACCGTTCGAAGGTCCGCCAGCGCCTGTCGAAAGCCGGGGCCTGAGCCCCCGGCTCAGGGTTTTCAGAAGAAGAAGCCAGGCCCCAGCCCTCGCAAGCCGTTGTGACAGCTTGGAGCCCGGCTTGACTCGGCTCAGGGCTTTTGGGCTGGGCCAGGACATCACATGATGATACGTGATATTTGCTCGCACAACTGACGCCGTGGTGTGGCGGTAGCGTGATGAGCGCGGTAACGACACAAGGTCGAGACTTTCGCGAGAGAACAGTTGTAAGTCCTCTGTATTCAAAAGACTCCTAATGCTCTAGTATAGCAGGGCTTTTATACTACTCAGGATGGATAAGAATAGTAACAAGGTAAATAACGAGTCAATAGCAACGAGGGTAAGAAAATACTAAGGAGTCCATGTGGACGAGATCTGATAAGAGATAGGGTATCTCTAGGAAAAGAGTAACCGGATGTCGCATCGCTACATTCGCCCTCCAGGGTTCGTGAACGGAGAGTGAGGGAAACCTCAGTGGGATAAAGAATGACGTTGTTGCTTAAAACGGGATTCGAATGGCAAAAGAGTGTTGAAGATAGGACAGAAAGGAATGGATGTTTAGGCGCTGGAGCCAGCAGCTGCCATGACGTGGTCACCGTCTGGAATATCATAGAACCCATCGGGGCCAGGAATGGGGCCTCTGGTAGATGGTCCTGCGACTGGTGTCCTGGATGACAAAGAAGGGTTACCGGGAGTTGAGGAAGAGGGTTCAGGGTTTTGGGATATGACAGGAGGAATATGAGGGCCGTCGCCAGTCTGCGGGGTATTATGCTGTTTAACCTTGTGCAACTTTTTGGATGGGCGAGAGTCAGAGGTGATTAATGACTCAGCAGGAGTGACCGAAACAAAGGAAGATTCCTCCTGATGATGCCTTTTGGCGGCCATTTCATCCATACGACGTTTAGTGGCCCGCTCTTTGGAGACCGTTTGCGCAAAGGGATGGAAATGGGCGGCGTACATCATGGAAAAAGTGTGATCATTGACATTACCATCGTCGTTTAAGAGTCCAAAGGTTTTGAGAGAGTTATAGCAGGAATCAACAAAGGTGAGGGGAAGAGAGCTAGGAGGTATTGAAAGGTAACTATGGAAGGGTGCGACTACCTTACCTGATTGTAGAGGGTACTTAGTAGTAGACTACAGGGGTAACTCACTGGAAAGCAAGTTACATTGCTGAGGCGAGTCAAGCGCCTTTATATACGCCCAAGGTATCTAGATATGGTAATGATAGTAATCTAATCTATATACGGCATCATCGGTATGTAAGACAATACCGGAATCATATGATGCGTCATGTGATGACGTCACATGCATGTCTCGGACATTCGTCTTCCAACACACCCCCTTGCTAAATATGGCAGTAAACACCTTTGTTAAGTGTTCTTAGAAGGTCCGAAGGTAAGATCTAGTTGCTCTCGGAATTTGATGAATTTAAGGCGATCTAAGTTCTTTGTGAACATATCAGCCGGATTGTCATTTCCAGGGACGAAGACAACAGAGACTTTGTTGTCCTCGATGCATTCCCATATATAGTGATAGCGGATATCAATATGTTTAGTCCACTTCTCTTGTACAGGGTTGGAGCCGATGAATAGGCTACCCTGATTATCGCCACAGATGGTGATCGGCGATATGGGAAAACCAATTTCTCCAAAGAGATTGGTAATCCACATGGCTTGTTGACAGCAATCTGAGATCACCATGTATTCAGCCTCGGTGGAAGAAAGGGCTACGGTTTTTTGGGCTTGTGAGAGCCATAAGACCAATGACCCGGCTAACTTGAAGAAGTAGCCTGTGATTGAGCGGCAATTATTAATGTCCGCTGCCCAATCGCTATCAGAATGTGCAATCAAGACTTCATTAGTATTGCCATCAAAGACCATAGTATAGTCTTGAGTACCTGCCAGGTAACGGCAAATGTACTTAGCCCGTTCAAAGTGTTCTTTACTAGGGTTGGCACTAAATTGTGATAGCTTGATCACAGCAAAGGCGACGTCAGGACAAGTGCCTAACATCAGGTACAACAGTGAGCCGATTATGGCTTGGTACTGTGTCCGAAGTGTGGGGTCAGGGTTGCCGGTGTGTGCGACGGGTGTGTAACCATGCGGCAGAGGCATGTTTGCTATTATGGCATTTGTCATACCAAAGCAATCAAGGACCTTGGTCAGGTACGCTTTCTGATCTAGTATGATTTTGTGACCAGAGCGTCTGATGGTGATTCCAAGGAACTCATTGAGTTTGCCGAGATCATGGCATTCCCATATGCCCATGAATGCTTTTTTCTCTTCTTTCACAAGGGTCGCATTATTACTCATAAAGCTGGAGTCATCAATATAAATCATTGCAATAACAATATCTCCATTAGAGGCTTTGTGAATGAAGATCCCAGCATCGGATTGGGAGTGCTCAAAGCCTATTTTTCTCATAGAGGCGAGCAGCTCTTTCCACCAAGCTAGGGCTGCCTGTTTGAGCCTGTAGATGGCTTGGCATAAATGGAGGACTTTCTGTTCCTGGCCATGGATCTTAAACCCTTCGGGTTGTTCCATATATATCTCTTCATCAAGATGCCCATAAAGGAAGGCACTCTTGACATCAAGTCCCTCAATGTGCCATCGTTCTAAGGCAGCAGCTGCTAATAATAAGCATATGGACTCGTACCGGACTACCGGTGAGAAGATCTAATCGAAGTCAATGTCTTCGACCTGAGAGAAGCCTTTGGCTACAAGCCTGGCTTTCTTATGACTATCGCTTTTAGTTGTAAATACCCAGCAATTTTTGATGGCCTTACGGCCTGGAGGTAAATTGGCTAGTTCAAAGACTTTGCGCTTACGGAGGGCCTCTAACTTCTCCTGGCATGCCTTTTTCCACTGTTCCCTTAGCTGAGATGGTAATCTAGCTATGTCTTTGTAAAAGACTGGTTGATCCGCTGCTAATGGTACCGCTTTATTCAGCAGAAAGGCAATGAATTCAACTCCCCCTTCCCAGACTAGGCGGTTTAAACGCACTTGGCCCGAGGTATTCACAGGGTCTTCCCCTGTGTTGTCATCAGTGTCAGTTGTAGTCTGATGCGGAGGAGGCGGTGCATGACTAGATCTGGGGATAGGATTCTGTGTCAGCTGTTTAGGCGGAGCACAGGAGCTACCCAGCTGATTGCCAGCTCTCCTGCATAAGTCATCTCGTTGGAGATCAACCGGCGTTCTATCGCCATAGACGCTATCTGAATGACTGCGTACCATTCACTGTCTCGTACTTTGCCTTTGTGTGTCCTCATTATGCCATTGAGGTGGAGGTACAGGCGGGTTTCCCTGAGTGTGTGAAGGGTGTTGCGTGTCTCGATCAGGGACAACAGAAACTTCAGGTTCAGAGGGAGGAGATGTCGGTGGGTGATCATCATTTTCCGTAGGGAAGGGCGGATGATCGCCAAAATTATTGTCATTGGACTGATCTATGGGATTGTCCGGATATCTATTCTCAGTGGGCAGTGTATCACCTAATTCTGTAAAATGTCGCTGTTTGCCATCAGGGCACTGTGGGAAAAAGGTTTCATCAAATATGGTGGTAGCGCTGATAAAGATGCACCCAGTGGTGATGCGATAGAAGCAAAATCCCTTATAGCCGGCAGGCTGTCCGAGATAAACCATAGTCTTGGATTTAGGAGATAATTTATTTGCTCGAATGTCTTCTGATAGGAAAACGTAAGCACCACAACCGAATATACGGAGATGGAAGACATCAGGTTTGTCGGACCTGAGTGCCTCATAAGGGGTCTGCCATTTTAGGTGACAAATGGGAGTGTGATTATAGACATGTATCGCGTGGTCCCATGAAAATTACCACATAGTATCAGTGAGACAGGCACGAAAGCGCATTGATTGCGCCTTGTCCATGATCGTGTGATTTAGATGTTCAGCACAACCATTTTGTTGGTGCATGTAAGGCACACTGGTCTCAGATAAGATACCATTATCAGGTAACATTGTTGTGAACGCATCATTGAGGAATTCAGTCCCACCATCAAATCACCAAGTGCCGATCGAGGCATTATGTTGATTTTTGGCATAGGCAATAAACTGCCGAGCACGGTCAATTGTATCAGATTTCTTTTTTAGATTAAAGGACCATGTGTGGGACGTGAAATCATCAAGTATGGTAAGTACGTAATGATAGCCATTGAATGATCGTTTGATCATATCCTTTAAATCCGAATGGACTATTTGGAAAGGCTTTGTTGCATGGGACGATGATGGGGGGAAAGAGTGTGATGGCATCTTTCCTTTCGCACAAGCTTCACAGGGCTTCTTAGCCGTGGGTATAGTGATAAGCTTTGGTGCCCCTTTTATCATTCAGGTAATTTCCGGAGAATGTTGTCACCGGGGTGACCCATGCGTTGATGCCATATGCTGTAATCAGCGGCATAGACCATTCCAGTCTTGGCTGATAGTGACTGAACAGACTCAATCGTCGAATTCAGCCAAAATGTTGTGGAGCCTACAACGTGTGGTTGACATGTGAGAACAGGAATATTATTCCTTAAGAACATTAGCTGGTGATTATCGCCTTTGATGAGCTGTTCGTCATTCAGGAACTCTCCCATAGAGAGTAGATGGGTGTTTAATCTGTTTAGGTAATAAACGGGTTGTAGGCGTGTTGTTTTCTTATACGTCTTACCATTGCACGGAAGAACAGTGTGTGTAATAAACACTGTTCCAGCCTCTTCAACTTGAGTAATATTATTAGCCATCTGAATCATCAGTGGCTGTGCCAATTTGAAGGCATCTACTAAGTTGGATCGTTGGCCTGTGAAGTGCATTGATGCACCTGAGTCCAATAGCCATTGAGGCTGTTGAGGCTGTTCTCGCTTACATCTCGAACATGAACATTTATCAATAAAATTATATTGCACCCCCGCAGGGTGTGCAGATGCTACAAGGCCATAGAGGCCAACTGGTACAGAGTGTGCAAAAGTATTTTTAATAGAGCCAAAGTAAATTGGTGATGTTATATTACATCGCCAAATAAGGCTCTGCTCAATGTAGTCAGCAGTAGGTTCATGATGGAGAAAGATGGGGACTGACGCGAAATAATCCAGGTCATAATCCCTAGCAAAGTCCGGTGGCGGTGTTGGGCTGCCAAGCGAAATGGTCCCATCGTCAATGCATTGACGCTTCGACAGTGTCTCACTTCCCAGGAGGTAGGGGAAATTGTCTTTGGTGAAGATGAAGTCCAGAGAGGGCGTTCGCTGTTTCAGGGAGTGATCCTGAGGCGGGTGGACGATATCTGCAACATGAGTCTCAAGACATTTGAGCATCGAGACTGTCGGGGTGACGTCCATGCGATCGGCTAGATTGCGTGCCTTCTTGGCATTTACCCAGACACTGGGCCTTGTTTCCATGGAGCCGGTATACCGATGAGGTATAGGCTTGGCAGCAATTGCTGCCAGGATTGCTTTTGGAATGAAGGCAGGGGCGGGAATGATCCTACCATTCCCATTGATCATGGTGACGACCGGAAGGGGAGCTGGAGGTGCTGGAAGTGGAGCCGATGACGAGGCTGTGGGAGCAGGAGAGTTCACCACCATTGCAGATTCTGCCATATGGGCATGATCACATTGTTTGGCGGCTTCTCATCGTTCCTTCACTTTTTTCTCAGCACGAGATCGTCCTTTCTTCTGATCACCTGAGCTGGATGCAGAAGGCTGTTCCTCTCTGGATTTGCCTTTCCAGGAGGGCGGATGATCAGACTTACACTTGACAGTGGAGATCTTTTTCGCCGATTGTGAGGGTCATGAGACCCCTGCTAGGCATTGGTATTCTCCGGTGATCGCATTAGCCACTATGCTATACTCGAGTTTATCGAGGGGGTAGTAAGATAGGAGCCATGTTGATATCGTATCCCATTTCTGGGGAATAGCGATGATCAAGATCAAGGCTTGGATGAAATCAGGGACTGTGAAGCCGCATTGCTCAAGATGAGCGAACGTAGCGGCGAGCCTGGAGATCTCATCAATGGGATCTCCACTGGAAAGCCTGAAAGAGAAGGCTTTACGTATCTCTTGGAGCACGGTGGCAGCAGACACCTTGTCGAAACACTCCTTGAGACTGTCCCAGACTTCTTTCGAAGTCATGTGCATTGTGGGGATACCCGCAACTACTGACTCAGTACATTTCATTTTAATGTACCTGATTGCCGCACTGTCCTCAGTGACCCAATCATTACGAGCCTTAATAGATTCGGCTGTAGTGGGGCGAGAGGTGGCAGTGGCCAGGGCTGAAGACTCAAGGGCAGGCTTGGTGATCAAGCCGGAAACATATGCCCAGAGCTTCTGAGCCATCAAGAATTGATACATTCTGGTGGACCAGGAGAGCCAGTTAGAGCCGTCAAAGGCTGGGACAGAGTCGAATCTGGTCTTGGAAGACATGTTGATAGGAGGCTGAAAAAAGTATAATCAGCGATCAATGCTATATGAAAATGCAGGACAAAATTGAAGATAATGCCAGAGCCTTTGAATCAGAAGATTCGTTTACACATTGCTTTCTCGTGGACTTAATCTGTGGCGATAGCCATTGAAGGCTAGTGGTAGATCGGGGAGGAACCAATCATCTCGCTATATTGTTCATTGTCTTTACAGACAATAAGCAGCGATGGTACCACTACATACAACCAGGCAAGGCCTGCCAACACCACCGGTATTTGTGCCGAAGCACATAAGCCAGTGCGGGTGGGGCCAATAACCTATTGAAAGGTAACTATGGAAGGGTGCAACTACCTTACCTGATTGTAGAGGGTACTTAGTAGTAGACTACAGGGGTAACTCACTGGAAAGCAAGTTATATTGCTGAGGCGAGTCAAGCACCTTTATATATGCCCAAGGTATCTAGATATGGTAATGATAGTAATCTAATCTATATACGGCATCATCGGTATGTAAGACAATACCGGAATCATATGATGCATCATGTGATGATGTCACATGCGTGTCTCGGACATTCGTCTTCCAACAGGAGGAACAGGATGCAATGAAAGATCCTTCCGCTGATTGGTGGAGGTGTCCCATTCCATGAAGTGAATGGCTTGTTTTTGGCCCACGCAGAACTTGCTGAACTCTTGAGCCCATTTGGCATATCCCAGTGGGATGCCATCACATCCCTCATTCTTCTGCAAAGACACCTCGAAGTCAACAAACTGTCAGAGTTGGTAGGGATGAATTCTGAGAGGAGGAAGACCTGTGCCTCATTTGAGGACTATGAACCCATCTGCTGTTGAGTGAGGTTTTTGGGTGTCTTGAAGTCCTTGCAAAAATGGACATGTTTGGTGAGATCAGGAGAGTCGGGCTCGGGGTCAGGCCCAGTAGGAAGTGCCTCCTTTATCCAAGTTTTTTTACAGTTGTTTACGAGCATGTCACGAACAATTGAGCATTATCGCGGAACTGCTCAATAGCCGAAAAAACCATGATTTTTTATGACAAGTCTGGGTTTCGTTATGCACAATCCAGATCAATCGAGTAGAATGGTGAGCTTACGATTTTTCACCATTATTCAAGAGAAGTATTGATTCCTCACGATTTCGGTGTAATTCAATTGAATTGGCTGGAATCGATCACAATCTTCCAAAATCCAGAAAGCCACAGTACGATTCGATTTTTTTTGATTACTATACATTTAGTCTAGTGGACCCCAAGCTACCCATCCCCGGGGACCAATTCCAAACTATGAGTCCATTTGCATGAGTTTGATGGCAGCAACGATGAAAACTGGTATAACATTGTGAGAGAAAACTAATCTTGATGCGACAAAAGTGGTTTGAGAATATGACAAAGCTCTTGATTCAATGAGAGTGGTTGCAACTGAGGTAATAAAGCGAGTGAGCAAGGTGGAAGTGCAGATGATGATGGCGGTGTGCTGTCAAGTTTTCATAGCTGCCATTTTTGCGAGTTGTTTCTGTTGTCAAAGTCAGCGAGTATCATGGAAATCAAGTTGAAAGAACTCACAGCAGCCTCTGCTTTTTGTTTGAACACCTGTCAAGGTGCCGGTAGTTGGGTATATGTACTATAATTTGAAATTGAACTTACTTCTTTGTCTGCAGCGGAAACGGCTTTCCAATACTTTTGAAATCCCATGCCGAACCATTTGGATTGGTCGTCATCCATTCAAGCATACATGCGCTTCTAGTAGATATATCAGTCAGGAGCCTATAACAAGCTGAGTACAAACCTACTTAGCTGTAGGTGTCTTCGAAGGGACAGGGGCGGCAGCGTGCTAGCACTGGTGGATTGGGTGGGACACTGCTCAGGCTGTTAGTCACCGCCGGGTACCAGGGAGCAGGTTTTTGTCAGTTGGAGGGACAGATGTACTGTGTTGATGGGCTGTGACCGAGGTCGTCACTCCAGTAATTGAATTCGGCGTGGCAGCGCTGAGAATGGTGAAAAGTGAGATCTCGACGTGGAGTGGAAAATGCTAGGAACACATGTATGCTCTCAAAACACCTCACACCAACCTCAATCACTCTAAATCGACAAGTTCTAGGGGCAGCAGAATAAATGCACTTTAGTTTGGCATGGTCCGAAAGGTTTGCTTTGGGGTTCGATGATCAACTTGCAAATGTGCGTCGAAAATCAAGGGTATGTGATTCAATAAGGGGTGTAGGGAATCAGGCTTTGATCTTCGCAGGTCACTCAGTACCTCTCAGATCCAATGATGACTGTTACAACTTTTCTTTACTCTGAACTATTACAACATCTCTTTTACTCATCGCTCCGACCCGATTGCTCTCAACTCACCATATATGACATATTTACTGCGCTCTCAGTCAGCTTGATTGCAGACTTTCCCCTTATAGACTATTTCTCTCATGATTACTCATCCTGACTCATTTCTTATGACATCTTATCCCAGATTGACTTGGTCTGTGTGCCAAACCCATTAGTATATAAACCCCTTGTACAAACTGTATTCTTTGACCTAGGCAATCCACCTTCCTCTTCGCTCATCGAACAATCTCAAACCAAGTGTCTTGATAAAGACTTGGCTCATCAGAATGCTTGATCGACCTTGAAGAGGGACAAGCTTAGACATTGTATACTGACCTTACAGAGGGGGTACGACAGAACAGAACAGAACAGACAGATAGAGTAAGACTTGCCGTTGTGACATAGAATCAAACCTTTGTCATAACAAAAGGTCAAAGCTCTCGACACCGCCAGCTTACCCAAGCTTCGGCGCCCACCATTGAATCGTACAGGGAACCACTTCCCTTGATCAAAGAGGAAACAGAAACAGAGACAGAAAGACAGTCGCTCTCACCAGAACCAGATTGGAACGACTATCCGACTCAACCCGGATCACTTGCTCAATCCCAGACCCTACCAGAACCCCTGATCCAATTCGAATCATTGTCATTGAGAATGGCACAAGAATCAGGAACCACTGCTGCTGCAGTCCCGAACAAAGAAATCAAGATGAACACACTGACTCCCTTCACAGAGAAAAGAGAGAAACTGGAAGAGTTCTTGATTGAACTCGAGATGTATTTGGTGATGAATGCTGACATCTATAACACAGACCAACAGAAGATCATATTTGCTCTTTCGTTCATGAAAGAAGGAACAGCAGGATCGTGGAAACAATCCTACTGGAAACAGACACAAGAACAGATGCAACTGTGGGATTGGACGGTATTCAAGAACGCCCTCACCACATCCTTCGCCGCCCCAGACAAACCAGGTGATGCGATCACCAAGATGGAAACAGAGACGATCACTGGCGGGACAGCCGATGAATTCATCGAAAGATTCAAGATCAACGCAAACGACAGCAGAGTCACACAGGACAGACCGCTTATAGAATGGTTCATGAAGGGAATAAACACTCCCCTCCTTGACAAGATTCTCAACCTCGAGAACCCTCCGACAACGATCATAGGCTGGTACACCACAGCCTCAAAACTTGACAATCAATGGAGAAGAGGGCGAGCAATCGCCAATAGATTGAAAGGAGGAGCCGATACAAAGAAAAAGGGATTTTGCTTCCCAAACAAGAATACTCCCCGATATGTCCCACCAGTCGACCCCAATGCAATGGAGATCGACAGATTGACGGCCCAAGAACAGGCTGATCACATGAAGAAAGAATTGTGCTTCATGTGTCACCAAGCCGGACACAGAGCAAACGACCATGGACCAGGATCGTCCACTGGATCAAGAAAAACATTGGCACCATATGCTCCTCCCACCCAACTTTTTCAGAAGCCAGAGGAGCATATGCCCATATCAAGACAATCTATGGAGGATTGTCAGATGAAGAAAAGAAGAAATTGACCAATACCATGGAAGATCAGGGTTTTTAAAAAAGCGGCCTGCCTCGACATCAGTACCCGTTCCCACATGTATTTCTCTTAAACCTGTACTACTAGCCAGTGCCAATCAGAACTCTTTCACCATTCCACTGGTAGTAACAGGAGAAGGAAGAAACACTGACAAACGATTTGAAATGAATGCCCTAATCGACTCAGGGGCAGAAGGAACTTTCATTGATAAAAAGTTCACCGAACAGAATGGGATCACCTTAATCCCGACAGGAAAGAAGATCCAGATCTTTAATGCAGACGGAACTGGGAACAATTCCGGAACTATCAAAAGCTGCATGTTAAGACACACTAAAACCAAATAGGTCTTTCGCAGGCTTACAAGAATAACACGAGGAAAAAAAAAGGGAAGTCTATATTGACTAGGGCCCTCACACTAGGTTATAGTGGATAGCTTAAGAGAATATGACTAAGGTTACAGTCTAAACTACTGACTATATATACTAGTTGGAGAACATGTGTTAGCAATGAGGCATTCCGTGGAATCCTTATGTGAGTGATTCCAGAATGTTCTACATGCGTTATAAGTGAGGCGTTGCACAGCAACATGTGGTAGCCATGAGGCATTGCACAGCAATGCTGAGTGATACTGACTGCGGATCATGTGATGGAGCACATGATGTGAAAATGTGAAAGAATAGAAAAAGACGTATCATAACACTGCATATGGCTCAAGATACAAATGGGCAAAAAGAAGATCAGTACCAGATTCCTTGTCATGGAATTGGGAAAAGACAAGATGATTTTGGGGCTTCCCTGGTTGAAGCAATACAACCCAAAAATAGATTGAAACACCGGAAAAGTCGATATCAACTCCATACACATGGAAAACACCTTCAGCAGAATGTTTATGTGAAGTGTAGAACTGGCAAGAATGGAGGTCATCAAACCCCAACCCAGACCTAACATGGAAGATGAAGTTTTCGAAACTCTTCCAGACAATGGACCCATTCTAGAAGGCCTACTAGAAAGTTCTTTAGAAAACAAAGAAATATGGATTCAAGCAAAAACATCCATATCCCAAGGATTGGCTCACCAACACATTGACGACAAAGCCAAAGTCAAACTCCCAGAAGTCTATGCTGAATATAGAACCGTATTCGAAAAAGAAGCCTCGGAACGAATGCCGGAACAAAAAACATGGGATCACACCATCGATCTCAAAACCGATTTTATCCCCAAAGATTGTAAAATCTACCCATTATCACCCGAAGAACAGAAAGAACAAGACAAGTTCCTCGAAGAAAACCTCAGAAAAGGATATATCCAACCCTCGAAATCCCCAATGGCATCACCATTCTTCTTTGTCTCCAAGAAAGACTCAAAGAAACTTAGACCATGCCAAGATTATAGACGTCTAAACGAGGGAACAATCAAAAATGCCTATCCTTTACCACAAGTTGATGAACTCCTAGACAAACTCAAAGGAGCAAAATACTTCACGAAACTTGATCTTCGATGGGGATACAACAATGTTCGAATCAAAGAAGGTGATGAATGGAAAGCGGCATTCAAAACAAACAAAGGCCTTTTTGAACCATTGGTAATGTTCTTTGGTTTATGCAATTCCCCAGCGACATTCCAGAACATGATGAACAACATTTTCATCATGGAAACCAATGAAGGATGGATCTTAATCTATATCGACGACATCTTGATATTCTCAAAAAGAAAAGAAGAACTCCAGAAACTCACATTACAAGTTCTGAAGAAACTCCAAGAGAACGATCTCTTCGCAAACCTAGATAAGTGCACTTTTGAAGCAACAGAAGTTGACTATCTAGAAATGATCATCTGTGAAAATCAGATCAAGATGGATCCAGCAAAAGTAGAAGGAATCAAGAACTGGCCATCACTGACAACTGTGAAACAAGTCTGATCCTTTTTAGGATTTGGAAACTTCTATAGAAAATTCATTGGTCATTATGCCGACATTGCCCGACCCTTGAATGATTTAACAAAGAAAGATCTAATGTGGAATTGGACGAACGCTTGTGAAGAAGCGTTTGAGAAATTGAAAGAAGAATTCCAGAAAGCACCAGTGCTTCCGATGCCCGATTTGACGAAACCTTTCATCATCGAAACCGATGCCTCCAAGTTTGCCACTGGAGCGGTCATACGACAAAAAGACATGAATGGAGACTGGCACTACTGTGGATACATTTCCCACTCCTTTGATGCGACACAACAGAACTACAAGATTTACAACAGAGAACTAATGAGTATAGTTTGTGCCTTGGAAACCTGGCGACATTACCTCCAAGGATCCCCATTCCCCACAATCATCCTATCAGATCACAAAATCTGACATATTTCCGAACCGCCCAGAAGTTGAACAGACGACAAGCTTGTTGGAGCTTATTTCTATCAGAATTCGACTTAAAACTCATCCACACACCCGGATCCAAAATGATCCGATCAGACACCCTCTCCCGATGACCCGATCACATCACCAATGAAATTGACAATGATGACATAATTGTCTTACCCGATAACATTTTCATCAAAATGATCAATCTTGAACTCCAGAATGAAATACGAGAAGAAACTGCAAAAGATGACTTCTTTGCGAAAGCATTACTTGCCATAAAAGAAAACTGCCCTCTACCAATTAGATCAAAATTGGAAGACTGGAAAACTGAAGAAGGATTATTATGCTTCAAAGACAGATGCTACATCCCTCTGCATGAAGAGCTGCATCGAGAAATTGTGAAACAATACCATGACTCCTTAACTGGAGGACACCCAGAACACTTCAAAACCCTAGAACTGATCCGCCAAAACTACTGGTGGCCTGGAATGACAGTTTTTGTCAAAAACTACATCATGGGATGCGCCGTTTGTCAACAGATGAAGGTTAACACACACCCTTCATCCCCTGGCTTAATACCAATCAAAGGACAAGAAAACGCGACACCATTTTCCCAGGTCACTTGTGACTTCATAACCGACCTACCAGAAACAGAAGGATTTGACAGCCTCATGGTCATGGTAGACCATGGATCTACAAAGGGGGTAATTTCTATCCCTTGCAACAAGACGATTAATGCCACACTCACGGCACAAAATTACATTGATCACGTGTACCAATGTTTTGGACTCCCCGACTCATTTCTATCTGACCATGGCCCACAATTTTCCTCACAAGTCTTCAGAGAAATGGCCCGACTCCTAGGAATTAAAACACTTAGAAGCACGGCGTATCACCCTCAGACTGATGGAGAAACAGAAAGGGTCAATCAGGAGCTCGAAATCTATTTTCAAATCTTTTGCTCCAACAACCCCGAAACGTGGAAACAACTCAACTCCCTTATGGAATTCAGCCACAACCAGAAGGTCCACTCCACCACGAAACAGACCCCGTTCTACCTCATGATGGGGTATGAACCTAAAGATATCCCCTTGCCATTTGATAGAACAAATGCTCCGACTGTGGAACAATGAGTGGAAACCTTCTACGAGGCAAGAAACAAAGCTGCTGCAGCACATGAACTGGCGAGACAAATGGTTGCCAAAGAAACAACACGAGGTTTTACCCTGTTCAAAAAAGGAGAACAGGTGTGGCTTGACGGACGGAACTTGAAGATAGGCTACCAATCTAGAAAGCTAGCCCCAAAAAGAGAAGCAGCCTTCACGATAACAGAAGTCTTGGGACCAGTGACCTATCGCCTACAACTTCCGAACCAATGGGGAATTCACGATATCTTCCATGCATCACTCTTATCACTTTATCGTGAAACCGAAGCCCATAGTCCGAACTTCGTGAAACCACCTCCTGACCTTATCGAAGGAGAAGAAGAATACGAGATAGAAGCTATCACAAGTCACAAGAAATGGGGTAGAGGATACCGTTATCTCATCAAGTGGAAAGGATACCCCATTAGTAACAACACATGGGAACCACCGAGCAACCTTAAAAACACTCGAGAAATCTTGAACAACTACCAACTAACCCACCATCTCCTCTAACCGACATCCTCCCTTGAAACCTCACCCTCATGTCTTCTTCTGCTCAGAAAGCAACCACCCCCGCCATCCAAGCCCATCTCAGAAAACTCTGTCATGAACGAATGCGCGAACTCATTAACCACGACCCACTCAAAGTCACCATCCTTTCCTGTATCACCAACCCTCTTGATCATAACATTGTCAAGAACACTTACACTCTTCTAGGGTTACAAAAGATCCACTCCGACACCATCAGAAAAATCGACTCTCTACTCAATGAAAAAGTCGACACCCTTTTCAACACAAATGCTGATCAACTCTTAAACCATCTCCCCACCCCATTGAAACCAACCATCGTGTACCCTTCAAAACTTGTCGTCACACCAGAAGAATCGGTCTCCATCAGACATTTTTCTCCTCTCAACAATAGATCACCATCCCCTATCATTTTCAAACAAACCCGACAAGCTGAACAAAGAAACCCTTACCCCTCCACTCGATCCCCTTTGGTCGAACAAATATTCCTGAAGAAACCACCTGCAAACAGAAGAACCATCATTAACCTCTCTGACAATTCCGATAAACCCATTGAACATATACCAACTGAACCCTTCATCACCAGAGAAATCAGACGACAAGCAAAAACCCACGACTGTATGGTCTGCAACAAATTAGGACATGATGAAGTACATTGCCACCTGTTATGGAATGGCACTAGCTTCTTATATAATTAGAACCTAAAGAGGGAGTGGCATTAAAACCCCTTTCCAATATTCTTATCTTATCGTTGTTTGGTCTTGTGGACATTATTATAAGGTTCAAGGGTGGACACATGTTGGACACATGGTAAACACACCGATCTCATTTCATTTGATACACAATGCTGCATACACATGTCTTTCATTTTACTTACT
>Ga0307516_10002240_pt1 | contig 26141 bp, 25 predicted proteins | sample 19_EM_MG_FD_203310 | JGI IMG/M metagenome (GOLD analysis project Ga0307516, IMG submission 203310) | Populus trichocarpa ectomycorrhiza microbial communities from riparian zone in the Pacific Northwest, United States - 19_EM | ecosystem: Host-associated > Plants > Roots > Unclassified | place...
AACGACTTCACGTCGTCGTCATGGGCATGGTGGTGCGGGTGGTCGCAGGCCTCGCCCTCGGCGTGGTCGTGGCCGGCGTGGTCGTGATCATGCTCATGTTTGCCATGCGCGTGATCGTGGCCCTGCGCCGTCAGGAAGTCGGGGTCGATCTCCAGCGTCGTGTTCAGGTTGAAGCCCTTCAGGTCGAACACCTTGGACAGCGGAACCTCGCCGAAATTGACCGTCTGCACCGGCGCCCGCGGATTCATGTGGCGGATCCGGTGGCTGAGGGCCTCGATGGCGGCGCCGTCAACGAGGTCGGCCTTGCTGATGAAGATCTGGTCGGCGAAGCCGACCTGCAGGCGCGCCTCCTGGCGCGTGTCGAGCTGCTCCTGGGCGTGCTTGGCGTCGACCAGCGTCAGGATGGAGTCCAGCAGGTAGCTCTCGGCGATCTCGTCGTCCATGAAGAACGTCTGGGCGACCGGGCCCGGGTCGGCCAGCCCCGTGGTCTCGATGACGACGCGCTCGAAGTGCAGTTCGCCCTTGCGGCGACGTTCGGCCAGCAGCGCCAGCGTGGCGCGCAGGTCTTCGCGGATCGTGCAGCAGACGCAGCCGTTGGACAACTGCATGATCTGCTCGGTGGTGTCCGAGACCAGGATCTCGTTGTCGATGTTCTCCTCGCCGAACTCGTTCTCGATCACGGCGATCTTCTGGCCGTGCATCTCGGTGAGGATGCGCTTCAGGAGCGTGGTCTTGCCCGAGCCGAGGAAGCCGGTCAGGATGGTGGCGGGAATGAGCTTGTCGGCCATGATTTCTCGGGGTGTCGTTGCGTGGCGGCGGCCCGCGGGCGGAGCGCCGGTACGGTCAAATGGGGGCGGCGAACTCTCTTTCAAGCCTGCGCGACTGTCAAGAGAACCTGCGTTTAATCAGTTATTCTCGCGGTTCTTCCACTCCCGACACCGCCATAGTGTCTGATCCCCAGACTGGTCGACCCGGCCGCTCCCATCGAGCGAGCGCCGAGGGCGACAAACGCACCTTGTTCGAGCGCCTGGTCGAGTTTCTCTCGCCAGGGCCCGATTCCCGTGCGCAGATGATCGAAAACTTTGCCGAGGCGGAACACCGCTCGCTCATCGAGCCGGAGTCGCGCGCGATGCTCGAGGGCGTGCTGCGCATGGCCGACATGACCGCCGGCGACGTGATGGTGGCCGCGCCGCGCATGGACCTGCTGGCCATCGACGCCCCGTACGACGAGTTGCTGGCCACCGTGATCGGCACCGGCCATTCGCGCTTCCCGGTCTACGAAGGCCAGCGCGAGAACATTCTCGGCACGCTGATGGCCAAGGACCTGCTGAAGCTGCAGCGCGCGCCGGAGCTCAACCTGCGCACGCTGCTGCGTCCGGCCGTGTTCGTGCCCGAATCGAAGAACCTGAACGAGCTGCTGCGCGAGTTCCGCAGCAACCGCAACCACCTGGCGATCGTGATCGACGAGTTCGGCAACACCGCCGGCCTGCTCACGATCGAGGACGTGCTTGAGGAGATCGTCGGAGAGATCGAGGACGAATTCGACGACGCCGACGCCGAGACGGGCGTCTACGCGCTGGCCGACGGCAGCATGCGCGTGGCCGGCAACGCGTCGATCGGCGAGGTCAACCACGCGTTCAACGTGACCCTGCCCGAAGATGCCTTCGACACGATCGGCGGCATCGTGTCCCACGAGCTGGGCCATGTGCCGCGGCGCGGCGAGACGACGCGGCTCGGCGGCCTGCAGTTCTCCGTGATGCTCACGCGCGGCGGCGCCGTGCGCTGGTTCAAGGTGACCCGCCCGGCGCCCGACAGCGTGCAGCCCCATCCCGACGAGCTCGGCGGGTGAGCCGACCTTCCCTTCGTCGAAGCGGCCCGCCGGCTCCGTTCGTGAGCGGCTGGATGGCGTTCGCGCTGGCGTTGCTGGCCGGCGCGGCGCAGGCGCTGTCGTTCGCGCCGACCGAGTTCTGGTGGTTGCAACTGATCGCCACCGGCGCCCTGGTGGCGCTGCTGGCCGACGCGACGCCGCGCGCCGCCGCGGGCCGGGCCTGGGCATTCGGGTTCGGCTGGCTCACGGCCGGGTTGTGGTGGGTCTACATCAGCCTGCATGTGTACGGCTACCTGCCGGCGTGGCTGTCGGTGCTGGCGGTGCTGCTGCTCGCCGCCCTGCTGTCGCTCTACTACGCGATCGCCGGCTGGTTCTGGGCGCGGCTGCGCCGCGGACGCGCCGTCATCGACGCGCTGGTGTTCTCGGCCGTGTGGATGCTGGCCGAGCTGGCGCGCGGCACCTTCCTGACCGGCTTCCCGTGGATCGCCAGCGGCTATGCGCACACGTCCGGCCCGCTGAGCGCCTGGGCGCCGTACGTGGGCGTCTACGGAATCGGCGCGCTGGCGGCGGGGGTCCCGGCCCTCACGGTGCTGGTGCTGCTGCGGCTGCGTGGCCCCCAGGTGCGACCGCCGCTGCTGACGCTCGCGCCGCTGGTGCTGCCAGCCCTCGCGCTGGCCGCGGGCGTCGCGCTGCCGCAGTCGTTCACGCGCTCCACCGGGATGCTGAGCGTCTCGTTGCTGCAGCCCGATGTCGCGCAGAACGAGAAGTTCGAGCCCGCGCACATCGACGCGGCGCTCGCGTGGCACGTCGGCAAGCTGGCCGCCGCACCGGGCCAGCTCGTCGTGACGCCGGAGTCGTCGCTGCCGGTGCTGCCGGTGCAGATCCCGAAGGACACCTGGCTCGCTTACCAACGCCCGTTCAACGTGCCCGGCAAGGCGGCGCTGGTCGGGGTGTTCACCGGCGACGACGAACGCGGCTACACCAATTCGCTGGTCGGGCTCGACGCCAGGCGCCACATGACCGACGGCACGTTCTACCGCTACGGCAAGCGCCACCTGCTGCCGTTCGGCGAGTACGTGCCACCCGGTTTCCATTGGTTCATCGACATGATGAAGATCCCGATCGGCGACCAGGCCAAGGGCGTCGACACGGCGTCGTTCACGGTCGGCGCGCAGCGCGTGCGCCCGCTGATCTGCTACGAGGACTTGTTCGGCGAGGACTTTGCCCCGGCCGTCGTGGGGCCCAACGCGGCGACCGTGCTTGCCAACGCCACCAACCTGGCGTGGTTCGGCAAGCGCATGATCCAGGACCAGCACCTGCAGACCTCGCGCATGCGCGCGCTCGAGTTCCAGCGCGGGCAGGTGCGCGCCACCAACACCGGCGCGACGGCCGTCATCGACTGGCAGGGCCAAGTCACCGCCCGCCTCCCGCCCGACGTGGAAGGCGAGCTCGACGCCAACGTCGAGGGCCGCATCGGCGACACGCCGTATGCGATCTGGGTGGCCGGGTTCAAGCTGTGGCCGCTGTGGGGCCTCGCGCTGGCGCAGATCCTGTTCGCGCTGCTGATTCCCAAGCGCCGCTGAAGCGGTTTCTGGCATCCTGGCGGCATGACTCGCCGCCGTGTTTCCTTCGTCGCGCTCGCAGCGCTCCTGGCGGGTTGCGCGCTCGGGCCGTATTCGCCCCGCGGCGTGCCGCCCGGTGCCTCGCGCGAGGAAGTGCTGCGCATCATGGGGCCACCCACGGCCGCCTACACGATGCCCGACGGCCACCAGCGCCTCGAGTACAACCGCATGCCGGCCGGCCGGCAGACATTCATGGTCGACCTGGACGCAGCCGGCCACATGGCGCGCTGGGAAAACGTTCTCGACGAGAACCATTTCGCGACGATCCAGCCGGGGATGACGCCCGCCGACGTGCTGCGGCTCATCGGCCCGCCCTCGTTCACGTCGCTGTACCACCTGCCCGAGCCGGGGTTCACCTGGAACTACCGTTTCGAGACGATCCAGCGCTGCATCGTGTTCCAGTTGGACTTCAATGCCGCCACCGGCAAGGTGCTGGAAGGTGCCTACCCGTCCGACCCCGGCTGCGTGGACGAATGGATGTAGTCGGCGACTCCGCCTCACGCACGTAAAATCACCCGTTCGACCGCCCGCGAGCCCCTCGCGGATGGCCCAGTCTCCGGCCCGTCGCGGCCCCACCGAATCTCCCCATGCTGACCTTCCAGCAAATCATTCTTCGCCTGCAGGACTACTGGGACAAGCAGGGCTGCGCCCTGCTGCAGCCCTACGACATGGAAGTCGGTGCCGGCACCAGCCACACCGCCACGTTCCTGCGCGCGCTCGGCCCCGAGCCCTGGAAGGCGGCCTACGTGCAGCCCAGCCGCCGCCCCAAGGACGGTCGCTACGGCGAGAACCCGAATCGCCTGCAGCACTACTACCAGTACCAGGTCGTCCTGAAGCCGGCGCCGGCCGACATCCTCGAGCTGTACCTGGGCTCGCTGGAGGCGCTCGGCTTCGACCTGAAGAAGAACGACGTCCGCTTCGTCGAGGACGACTGGGAGAACCCCACGCTCGGCTGCTGGGGCCTGGGTTGGGAGGTGTGGCTCAACGGCATGGAGGTGACGCAGTTCACCTACTTCCAGCAGGTGGGCGGCATCGACTGCAAGCCGATCACCGGCGAGATCACCTACGGCCTCGAGCGCCTGGCGATGTACATCCAGGGCAAGGAAAGCCTGTTCGACCTCGAGTGGACGCCGGGCGTGACCTACCGCGACGTGTTCCACCAGAACGAGGTGGAGCAGAGCACGTACAACTTCGAGCACTCCGACGTCGAGTTCCTGCTTCACGCGTTCAACTCGCACGAGAAGATGTCCAAGCACCTGATGGACAACCAGCTCGCGCTGCCGGCCTACGAGCAGTTGCTCAAGTGCGGCCACAGCTTCAACCTGCTGGACGCGCGCGGCGCGATCAGCGTCACCGAACGCGCCGCCTACATCGGCCGCATCCGCAACCTGGCGCGCGCCGTCGCGCAAAGCTACCTCGAGAGCCGCGCGCGCCTCGGCTTCCCGATGGCACCGAAGGCCTGGGCCGACGAGGTCGTCGCCCAGATCGACAAGAAGAAGCAGGCCGCCTGACATGACCGCGCAAGACACCAAGAACCTCCTCGTCGAACTGGTTTGCGAGGAACTGCCGCCGAAGGCGCTGAAGAAGCTGGGCGAATCCTTCGCCGCCACGTTGGTCGCGTCCCTGAAGTCCGCCGGCCTGGCCGACGAGGCGGCGGCTGCCAGCGGTTTCGCGTCGCCGCGCCGCCTTGGCGTGCACGTGACCGGCGTCGCCGCGAAGGCCGCCGACCGCGCGCTGCTGCAAAAGCTGATGCCCGCGGCCGTTGCGTTCGACAAGGACGGCAACGCGTCGCCCGCGCTGCTGAAGAAACTCGCCTCGCTGGGCTTCGGCCCCGAGGCCGTGCCCGGCCTCAAGCGCCAGCCGGACGGCAAGGCCGAGAGCCTGTTCGTCGACCAGGTCGTGGCCGGTGCGACCCTGGCCGAAGGCCTGCAGAAGGCCATTGACGAGACGCTCGCCAAGCTGCCGATCGACAAGCGGATGAACTACCAGCTCGCGGACGGCTGGACCGACGTCAAGTTCGTGCGCCCGGCGCATCGCCTGGTGGCGCTGCACGGGGCCGACGTGGTGCCGGTCGCCGCGCTGGGACTGTCCGCCGACCGCATCACGCAGGGCCATCGGTTCGAGGCGCGCAACGCCACGATCACGATCCGCGACGCCGACAGCCACGCCGCGCAACTGGCCGATGAAGGTTCGGTGATCGCCGGCTTCGCCGAGCGCCGCGCCGAGATCGTGCGCCAGCTGACCGCGGCCGCGGCCAAGGAGAGCCTGACGCCCATCCACGACGACGCGCTGCTGGACGAAGTCTGCGGCCTGGTCGAGCGTCCGAACGTGCTGACCTGCCACTTCGAGCCGGAATTCCTGGCCGTGCCGCAGGAGTGCCTCATCCTCACGATGAAGGCCAACCAGAAGTACTTCCCGTTGCTCGACGCCGCCGGCAAGCTGACCGACAAGTTCCTCGTCGTCAGCAACATCAGCCCGTCCGACCCGAGCGCGGTGATCCAGGGCAACGAGCGCGTCGTGCGCCCGCGGCTGGCCGACGCCAAGTTCTTCTTCGACCAGGATCGCAAGAAGTCGCTGGCCGATCGCGTGCCCGGGCTCGACAAGGTCGTCTATCACGGCAAGCTGGGCAGCCAGGGTGCGCGCGTGGAACGCGTGCGCCAGATCGCGCGCGCGATCGCCGGCGAGCTGGGCGATCGCGGCCTCGTCGACCAGGCCGACATGGCCGCCCGCCTGGCCAAGGCCGATCTCGTCACCGACATGGTGGGCGAGTTCCCCGAGCTGCAAGGCATCATGGGTGGCTACTACGCGCGCCACGACGGCCTGGGCGACACCATCGCCAACGCGATCGAGGATCACTACAAGCCGCGCTTCGCCGGCGATGCGTTGCCGCGCAATCGCGCCGGCCTGGTCGTCGCGCTGGCCGACAAGCTCGAGACGCTGGTCGGCCTGTTCGGCATCGGCCAGGTGCCCACGGGCGACAAGGATCCGTTCGCGTTGCGCCGCCACGCGCTGGGCGTGATCCGCATGCTGGTCGAGGCGGCGCTGCCGCTGGACCTCGACACGCTGCTCGCGCTGGCGGTGCCGGCGTTCGGCCCGCTGATCACCGATCCGCGCACCGCGGTCTCCGCCTTCATCGTCGAGCGGCTGGCCGGCAGCCTGCGCGAGCAGGGCTACTCGGCGCACGAGGTCGACGCGGTGCTGGCGCTCGGCGTGCAGCGCCTGGCCGACATCCCGCGCCGTCTCGAAGCCGTGCGCGCGTTCGCCGCGCTGCCCGAGGCCGCCGCGCTGGCCGCAGCCAACAAGCGCATTTCCAACATCCTGAAGAAGAGCGCCGAGCCGGTCGAGGCCAAGGCCGACCCGGCCCTGTTCTCCGAGCCGGCCGAAAGCGCGCTGTGGGCGGACGTGGGCACGGTGCGCCGCGCGGCCGACGTGCTGTTCGAGGCCGGCGACTACACCAGCAGCCTGAGGGCGCTGGCCGCGCTGCGCACGCCGGTGGACAAGTTCTTCGACGACGTGATGGTCAACGCCGAGGACCCGAAGGTGCGCGCCAACCGGCTGGGCCTGCTGGCCACGCTGCACGGCGTGATGAACCGCGTCGCTGACCTGTCGCGTCTATCTGCCTAGACATGACAGCCCGGCTCGCTCCGCTCGTCGCCCCCGAGGTGCTCAGGCCGGCTCTCTCCGGAGCGGCCGAGCGCTCGCCGGCCGGGGCCGACATGACGACCCGGCTCGCTCCGCTCTCCGCCCCCGAGGAGCTCAGGCCGGCTCTCTCCGGAGCGGCCGAGCGCTCGCCGGCCGGGGCGACGCAACCGCACGATCACTGCGACTGACGCGAAGGATCCCCATGCAATCCCCCAAGCTCGTCATCACCGGCCGCGACGGCATCCTCAACATCTTCCGCAACGACCACGTGAAGGCGCCGGAGGAGTGGCAGCCGATCCCGGGTGCGCTGGAGGCGGTGGCGCGGCTGAACCACGCGGGTTGGCACGTGGTGGTGGCCACCAACCAGTCGGGCATCGGGCGCGGCATGATCGACATGACGTCGGTCAATGCCGTGCACCAGCACATGATGCGGCTGCTGTCGGAGAAGGGCGGGCGCATCGACGCCGTGTTCTTCTGCCCGCATGCGGCCACCGAGCAGTGCGAGTGCCGCAAGCCCGCGCCGGGCCTGATGCACGACATCGGCGAGCGCTACGGCGTGGACCTGGCCGTGGTGCCGATGGTGTGCGACACGCTGCGCGACCTCGAGGCCGCGCAGGCCGCCGGCTGCCAGCCGCACCTGGTGCGCACCGGTCGCGCGGCCGTGGCGGACGATGCGACGCTGGCCCAATGGCTGGCAGCGGTGCCCGGCACCAAGGTGCACGCGGACATGGCCGCGTTCGCCGAACACCTGGTCGGCGTCGCGCACTGACTTTCTTCGTCGCGATACATCCAACAAGAAAAAACCAAGGCATGACCAAGGCACTCTCCGTCGTCCGCTCGATCCTGTTCTTCCTGTACATGGCGCTGACCGTCATCCCCTGGGGAGCGACGGTCTGCCTCTGCGCCCCGTTCCTGAACGCCGACCAGATCTACCGCTGGTGCATCAATTGGGTGGCGCTTGCGCACCATGGCTCGCGCTGGATCTGCGGCGTGCAAAAGCGCGTGATCGGCATGGAAAACGTGCCGTCGGCCAAGGACGTGACGGGCGCCGTCATCCTGGCGTCCAAGCACCAGTCGACTTGGGAGACCTTCGCGTTCCCGGTCGTGATGCCCCACCCGCTGGCCTACGTGTTCAAGAAGGAGCTGATCTACGTGCCGTTCTTCGGCTGGGCCATGGCGCGCATGGACATGATCCACATCGACCGCAGCAAGCGCGCCGAGGCGTGGAACAAGGTCGCCCAGCAGGGCAAGCGACTCAGTGCCCTGGGTAAATGGGTGATCATGTTTCCCGAGGGCACGCGCAGCGCGCGGGGCTCGAAAGGCACGTACAAGTCGGGCGCGACGCGCCTGGCGATCGCCAACGGCGTGCCGGTGGTGCCGATCGCCGTCGACTCGGCGCGCTGCTGGCCACGCAAGAGCTTCTGGCTGAAGCCGGGGGTGGTGACGATCTCGATCGGCAAGCCGATCTCGCCGGAAGGCCGCGAGCCCGAGGAGATGATGCGCGAGGTCGAGGCCTGGATCGAGGCGGAGATGCGCCGGCTCGATCCGGAGGCGTACGCACAGCCGCAAGGCTGAGATGCCGGCAAAGCCGGCGTACGCACAGCCGCAGGGCTGAAAAGCCCGCGGCGCGCCGGTTCAGCGACCGGCGCGCACCTGGGCCACGAGGTAGTCGACCGCCGCGAGCGCCTGGGCTTCGCCCTTGGCGACCGACGGCGAGGTCACGAACCGGCCCTGGACGCCCAGCGTGGGCACGCCGTCGATGCCGTAGGCATCGAACAACTGGGTGGCTTGCGCCACCTTCGTGCGCACCCCGAACGAATTGAAGACGGACATGAAGCGCGCGGCGTCCACGCCGTTCTTCGTCATGAACGCCGCGATGGCGTCGGGCTTGTCGAGCCGCTGGTGCTCCAGGTGCACGGCGTTGAACACCTTCTGCTGCATCGTGTCGACCAGGCCCATTGCTTCCAGCGCGAAGTACATCGGCTGGAAGTTGGCCGCGTTCTGCAGGAAATGCACCGGAGAGCGGTGGAAATGGATGTTGGCGGGCTTGGTCTTGAGCCAGTTCTCGAGCGTCGGCTCGAACTCGAAGCAGTGCGGACACGCGAAGCTGAAGAACTCGACGACGTCGACGGTACCCGCCGGCGGCGTGACCGGCACGGGCTTGCCGAGGACCTGGTATTGCTGAGGGGTGACAGGCACCAGTGCGGCGTCGGCGGCGCCAGCGGTGCGGGCCAGGCCCAGCCCCAGCGAGGCGGCGGCGAGTGCGGAGAATTGGCGGCGTTGCAAGGGAATCCTTTCGGGCGTCGGTAGGGCGGCCTGCGCGAGCGGTGGCGGGGTCGCCGTGCTGTTCGGTAGACATTGTCGCCACTCTTGGTGCCCGCCGCACGCCGGAGGTTCCGTGGTGCCGACGAATGGGCCAGATAGAATTGGCCTCCATGCCCCGACCCGGCCCGGCCGACGACGCCCTCTCGCAGCTCTCGCTCTTCGACGCCTCGCCATCGGCCGGGGCGGCGCTGCCGCCCGCCTTGGCGCCGCCCGCCACGCCGCGTTCCACGTCGCAACGCGCGCCCACCGCCCCCGTGACCGCCGCTCCTGACACCCCCGAATTCGACGCCATGCCGTCGGCGCCTCCGCGTCGCAACGAGCTCGCCCCGCTGACGTTCAGGCACCCGCAGTCCGAGCGCGAAGTGCGCCTGGGCGAGCACCGCGTCGGGTATGCGCTGCGCCGTGCGCGCCGCAGCAGCATCGGCTTCGTCGTGAGCGCCGAGGGCCTGCAGGTGAACGCGCCGCGCTGGGTCTCGTTGCAGAACATCGATTCGGCCGTGCAGGCCAAGTCGGGCTGGATCCTGCGCAAGCTGCAGGAACAGCGCGAACGCGCGCGCCGCGTCGAGTCCTCCCGCATCGAGTGGCACGACGGCACCAGCCTGCCGTTCCTGGGCGAGACGGTGATCATCGTGCTCGACCCGCGCGTCGCCGGCGCGGTGCTGAATTCCGATGGGCAGTCGCTGCCGGGCGTGCCGCGCCTGGTGCTGCACGTCGGACTGCCGCAGACGGCCGAACCCGAGCAGATCCGCGACATCGTGCAGAGCTGGCTGCAACGCCAGGCGCTGCGCATCTTCACCGACCGTTGCCGGCACTTCGCCGCGACGCTGGGCGTGCGCATGACTCGCCTGTCGCTCAGCGCGGCGCAGACCCGCTGGGGTTCGGCGTCGGCCGACGGCTCGATCCGCCTGAACTGGCGCCTGGTGCACTTCGGGCTGCAGGTGATCGACTACGTCGTCGCCCACGAATTGGCGCATCTGCGTGAGATGAATCACAGCGCGGCGTTCTGGGAGGTCGTGCGCTCCGTCGTTCCCGACTACGAGAAGATGCGCAGCACGCTCAAGGACGTACCCGTGCCCGTATTGGACTGAACGGCCTGAAAGTATTAACCGCCTACTACGGCTATGAAGCAATGTTGACGATCCACCCCCCAAAAGAGGGATGCCGATCCCCCAAGTCGCAGGCAAAGTAGCTCCTGCATGCTGTCATCACCCGTCAGGGACAGGGGAGCATTCAGGGAGCGAAGGCCGGAGATTACCGGCGGCAGGGCCGGTCGTGTCACAACGATCGGCTTTGTTTTTTCCGGCTCGCCTTTCTGCGTTTTTTTGATGTGCGAGTGATGTGATCGCGCGCGCTCAGGTGGCCGTGAAGCGGCGGATGCCGTCGGCATCCAGGTGCCCGCGCAGCCGCCCCAGGCCCGCCAGCGCATGCAGGTGCGCCACGGCCTCGCCCATCGCGAACGTCGTCTGGTGCAGGTCGAGCTTGCGGTGGAACAGCACTGGCAGCAGGTCGGACGCGCTGCAGGGCTTCTCGCGGCAGGCGGCCACCACCTCGTCGAAGTGCCGGTCGTGATGGGCGACCAGTTGCCGCACCCGCTCGTGCAGGCCGCGGAACGGCTTGCCGTGCGACGGCAACACCAGCGTGTCGACCGGCAGCTCGCGCATGCGCGCGATCGACGCCAGGAACAGCGGCAGCGGGTCGGCCTCGGGCTCGATGTCGATCACGCTGATGTTGGTGGAGATGCGCGGCAGCACCATGTCGCCCGAGATCAGCACGCCCAGCGCCGGGCAGTGCAGCGAGATGTGCTCGGGCGCGTGGCCGTAGCCGGCGTGGCAGCGCCAGTCGTTGGCGCCGATGCGCAGCACCTGGCCGTCCATCAGGCGCCGGTACTGGCGCGGCACCTGCGGCACCATCGAGGCGTAGTAGCCGCCGCGGCCGCGCACCTTCGCAATGGCCTCGGGATCGACCAGGCCGTGCTGGCCGAAGAACGCGGCCGCATCGTCGCCGCCGAAGCCCGTCGTGGATTGGCTCGCGATGCGCGCCGCGTTCCAGTCGGTGGCGCTGATCCACAGGCGGCAGCCCCAGCGCTCGGTGAGCCAATGGGCGTTGCCGATGTGGTCGGGGTGCATGTGCGTGACGATCACGCGCAGCACCGGCAGGCCGTCGAGGTGGTGCGCGAACACCTGCTCCCACGCGTCGCGCGTGGTGTCGTTGGCGACGCCGCAGTCGACGATGGCCCAGCCGTCGCGGCCGTCGTCGGCGCGATCGCGCAGCAGCCACAGGTTGATGTGGTCGAGCGCGAACGGCAAGGGCATGCGCAGCCAGCGCACGCCGGGGGCCAGCTCGATCACCGCGCCGCTGGCGGGCAGGGTGTCGCCCAGCGGGTAATCGAGTTTCAATTCGTCGGCGTTGGCCATGCGGGCTCCGGTGGACTAGACTTCCGTTTACGTTAACGTCAGTCTACCCATGAGCTCTTCTCCCAGTACCGCAGGCAGGAACAAGGCGCCGAAGGTCGTGGCGGGCGCGGCCGAAGGCCCGGCCAACAAGCCCGCCAAGGCAGCCGCGGCCAAGGGCGCGGCCAAGAGCTTCACGATCACGGAGCTGGCGGCCGAATTCGACGTCACTCCGCGTGCGATCCGCTTCTACGAGGACGTCGGCCTGCTGGAGCCGCAGCGCGCCGGCCGCAACCGCGTCTATTCGCAGCGCGAACGCACGCGCCTGAAGCTGACGCTGCGCGGCAAGCGCCTGGGCCTGAGCCTGCAGGAGATCAAGCAGCTGGTGGACATGTACGACTCCCCGTCGGACACCGCCCCGCAGCTGGAGGCCTTCCTGTCGGTCCTGCGCTCGCACCGCAAGCAGATCGAGCTGCAGCTGGAGGACATCCGCGTGACGCTGGAGGAGATCGCCCAGCACGAGGCGCGTTGCGAGCGCCTGCTCGAGGTGGCCAACGGCCCCGCGGGCGCGCTCGCGTCCGCCGCGAAGCGCACGGCGCGCGCCTGAAAACCCCGATTGATTTACGTTTACGTAAACGTCAACTAAAATCGGCTTTCCAGTTCGTCCGGCCGAGGCCCGCAAGGCACAGAATCCGTCGGTGAGCCCCGCTGCGCGAGGCTTGGCGATGCCGGCGACTTTCCACCCACTGTTCCACGGCGTCGTCCATGCAACGCGCCAGCCCAGGAGACGAGAGATGAGCAACCTGCCCGGCCTGAATTTCATGCTCGGTGAAGACATCGACGCGTTGCGCGACGCCGTGCACGCGTTCGCCCAGGCCGAGATCGCGCCGCGTGCGGCCGAGATCGACCGCAGCGACCAGTTCCCGATGGACCTGTGGGAGAAGATGGGCGAGCTGGGCGTGCTGGGCATCACGGTGCCCGAGGAATACGGCGGCGCGCAGATGGGCTACCTCGCGCACATGATCGCGATGGAGGAGATCAGCCGCGCCAGCGCCTCGGTGGGCCTGAGCTACGGCGCGCACTCCAACCTGTGCGTCAACCAGTTGAAGCGCAATGGCACCGAGGCGCAGAAGCGCAAGTACCTGCCCAAGCTGATCGACGGCTCGCATGTTGGCGCGCTGGCGATGAGCGAGCCCAACGCCGGCTCCGACGTCATCAGCATGAAGTTGAAGGCGGAGGACAAGGGTGGCTACTACCTGCTCAACGGCAGCAAGATGTGGATCACCAACGGCCCCGACGCCCACACGCTGGTGGTCTACGCCAAGAGCGAGCCCGAGCTGGGTGCGCGCGGCGTCACGGCCTTCATCGTCGAGAAGGGCATGAAGGGCTTCTCGGTGGCCCAGAAGCTCGACAAGCTGGGCATGCGCGGCAGCCATACCGGCGAGCTCGTGTTCAACAACGTCGAGGTGCCGGCCGAGAACATCCTCGGCAATCTCAACGGCGGCGCCAAGGTGCTGATGAGCGGCCTCGACTACGAGCGCGCCGTGCTGGCCGCCGGCCCGATCGGCATCATGCAGTCGGTGATGGACAACGTCGTGCCCTACATCCACGACCGCAAGCAGTTCGGCCAGTCGATCGGCGAGTTCCAGCTGATCCAGGGCAAGGTCGCCGACATGTACACGGTGCTGCAGGCCGGCCGCGCCTTCTGCTACACGGTGGGCAAGAACCTGGACGCGCTGGGTTCCGAGCACGTGCGCCAGGTGCGCAAGGACTGCGCCTCCGTCATCCTGTGGTGCGCCGAGAAGGCGACGTGGATGGCCGGCGAGGGCGTGCAGATCTTCGGCGGCAACGGCTACATCAACGAGTACCCGCTGGGCCGCCTGTGGCGCGACGCCAAGCTCTACGAGATCGGCGCCGGCACCAGCGAGATCCGCCGCATGCTGATCGGGCGCGAGCTGTTCTCCGAGACGATGTGAGCAAGCGATGAGCGACGTCCGCGTGTCCCTGCCCATCCTGCAAGGCGAGCGCTGCCTGCTGCGCGCGCTGGTGCTCGAGGATGCGCCGGCGCTCGTCGTGCACGCGAACAATCCCGCCGTCGCGTGCAACCTGTTCGACGGTTTTCCGCAGCCGTACACGATCGAGGCCGCGACCGCGTGGGCAGGCCACGAAGCCAATTCCGGCGCGTTCGGGCGCGTCTGGGCCATCGTCGTCGACGGCGGCCTCGTCGGGTGCATCGGCCTGGCGCAGGAAAAGGGCTGGCTGCGCTGCAACGCCGAGATCGGCTACTGGATCGGCGAGGCGCTCTGGCGCCGCGGCATCGCGAGCGACGCCGTGCGCCAGGTCACCGACTGGGCCTTCGCGGCGGTGCCCGAGATCACGCGCATCCATGCGTCGATCTTTTCATGGAACGAGGGCTCGCAGGCGGTCGCGCGCCGCTGTGGCTACGTCCGCGAGGCGGTGCTCCAGCAAAGCGCCATCAAGAACGGCGAGGTGATCGACCGCGTGCTGTGGGCGACCTATCGCACGCAGATCGCGCGCCGCGCCGCCAACATCGACGCCGCATTGGCCGCCACGGCCGCCACCGCGATGGAGCGCACATGAGCGGCCCCGGAGCGATCGCCTGCATCGGCGGCGGTGGCTTTCTCGTCGACGACATGCGCGGCATTCAGGAGCGCCATCTCCTGACGCTGACCCGCCGGCCGAGCGGGCCGCGTCCGCGCGTGCTGTTCCTGGGCCTCGCGCACGGCGATGCGGAAAGCCGTCAACTGAAGGCCTACAAGTTGTTCGAGCCGCTCGGTTGCGAACTTCGCTTGCTGCCGTTCTTCCCCTACGAGATGAAGCGCGACTACGCTGCCGAGGCGCGCGCGGCCGACCTGATCTACGTGGGCGGCGGCAACACGCCGGCGATGGTGGCCGTGTGGCGCGAGTTCGGCTTCGATCGCGCGCTGCACGAGGCCTGGCAGTCCGGCACCGTGCTGTCGGGCATCAGCGCGGGCGCCAACTGCTGGTTCGAACACTACGTCACCGACAGCGTACCGGGCGGCGGCGTGCGAGCGGGCCTCGGCTGGCTGCGCGGCACGTTCTGCCCCCACCTCGACAGCGAGCCCTGGCGCGCGTCCTTGCTCGCGGGCGTGCCGAACGCGCCCGCGTACGGCGTGTGCGAGGGCGGGATGATGATCCTGCGGCCCGGTGCCGAGCCCGAGTTCGTGGCCGACAAACCGGGCGTCACCGCGAACGTGCGCTTGCCCGGCGAAGAAGCCTGCGAAGTCCTTTCGTTCGACTTGTCGTCGCGATGAAGCCCGCTGCTTCGTAAACTGACGACCCCGCCTCCCCGACCCGAAAGCACCATGTCCGACGACAACGCCAGCGACACCGACCTTGCCAGCCTGTTCGAGAAGAACGTCCGCTGGGCCGACGGCATGGAGCGCCGCAACCCGGGCTTCTTCACGAGCCTGCTGACGCAGCAGACGCCGCAGTACCTGTGGATCGGCTGCGCCGACAGCCGCGTGCCGGCCAACGAGCTGGTGGGCCTGCTGCCGGGCGACGTGTTCGTGCACCGCAACGTGGCCAACGTCGTCGCGCACTCCGACCTGAACGCGCTGTCGGTGATCCAGTACGCCGTCGACGCGTTGAAGGTCAAGCACATCATCGTCGTGGGCCACTCGAAGTGCGGCGGCGTCACGGCCGCGCTCAACAATACGCGGGTGGGCGTCGTCGACAACTGGCTGCGCCATGTGCAGGACGTGCGCAATGCCCACCTCGAATTCCTGCAGGCCGTGCCCGAGGCGCAGCGCGTCGATGCGCTGGTGGAGCTCAACGTGCTGGAGCAGGCGCGCAACGTGTGCCTGTCCACCGTTGTCGAGGACGCGTGGGCAAAGGGCCAGTCGGTGGTGGTGCACGGCTGGGTCTACGGCCTGCACAACGGGCTGCTGCAGGACCTGAGCTTCACCGTCAACAGCATGGACGACGTCGCGCCGGCCTACCAGCGCGCGCTGTTCGCGCTGCGCCTGCGCCACATCCCGGTGGCCTGACGCGGCGAGACGACGCGATGTTCCCGCACCAGCTGGATGACCCGAACGCGTTCGCGATCGCCCAGGCGATCGTCGAGGGCTTCGATCGCCACTACCGGCTGTTCATCGCGGTGGCGCGCGGTGCGAAGGCGCGTTTCGAGAAGGCCGACTGGCAGGGCCAGCTCGACGCCCAGCGCGACCGCATCGCGTTCTACGACCTGCGCGTCGACGAGGCGGTGGAGCGGCTGCACACGGAGTTCAAGGCATCCGAGCTGTCGCGCGACGCCTGGGCGCACGTCAAGCTGCACACCATCGGCCTGCTGATCGACCATCACCAGCCCGAACTCGCCGAGACCTTCTTCAACTCGGTGACGACCAAGATCCTGGACCGGCGCGACTTCCGCAACGACTTCATCTTCGTGCGCCCGGCGCTGTCGACCGACTATCTCGAGAACGACGAGCCGGCCGCGGTACCGACCTATCGCGCCTACTACCCGACGCGCGAGACCTTGCACGAGACGTGCATGCGCGTCATCACCAACTTCCAGCTGGAAGTCGAATTCCAGGACCTCGGCCGCGATGTCGCCGACGTGGTGAGCGCGCTGCTGCGCAAGTTGAAGGACGCGCGTCTGCGCGCCAATTTCCAGGTGCAGGTGCTCTCGTCGCTGTTCTACCGCAACAAGGGCGCGTACGTGGTCGGCAAGATCGTCAACGGCTTCGGCGACGTGCCGTTCGCGCTGCCGATCCTTCACGGCGACGACGGGCTGCTGGTGATCGACAGCGCGCTGATCGGCGAGGAGGACCTGCTGCTGCTGTTCAGCTTCGCCCGCGCCTATTTCATGGTCGACATGGGCGTACCCAGCGCGACGGTGCAGTTCCTGCGCACGCTGATGCCGCGCAAGACGCGCTCCGAGCTGTACAGCCAGGTCGGGCTGCAGAAGCAGGGCAAGGCGCTGTTCTACCGCGACCTGCTGACCCACCTGCGCCACTCCAGCGACAAGTTCCGCATCGCGCCCGGCATCAAGGGCATGGTGATGCTGGTGTTCGACCTGCCGTCGTTTCCGGTGGTCTTCAAGATCATCAAGGATTTCTACCCACCGCAGAAGGACACCACGCGCGAGCAAGTGATGGCCAAGTACCAGCTCGTGAAGCAGCACGACCGGGTGGGCCGCATGGCCGACACGCTCGAATTCTCCAACGTCGCGCTGCCACGCCACCGCTTCGAGGATGAGTTGATCGCCGAACTGAAGCACTTCTGCGGCAGCCTGCTGGAAGACGACGGCCAGACGCTGGTGATCCGTCACGCCTACATCGAGCGCCGCATGATCCCGCTCAACATCTACCTGCAGGACGCCGCTCCTGCGCAGATCGCGCAGGTGGTCGGGGAGTACGGCAACGCGATCAAGGATCTCGTCTCGGCCAACATCTTTCCCGGCGACATGCTGTGGAAGAACTTCGGCGTCACGCGCCATGGCAAGGTCGTCTTCTACGACTACGACGAGATCGAGTACCTCACCGACTGCAACTTCCGCCGCGTGCCCGAGCCGCGCAACGAGGAGGAGGAGATGTCGGGCGAGGTCTGGTACGCCGTGCAGCCGCGCGACGTGTTCCCCGAGACGTTCGAGCCCTTCCTGCTCGGCAACCCCGCCGTGCGCGAGGTGTTCATGGCCCAGCACGCCGACCTGCTGGACGCCGCGTACTGGCAGCAGCACAAGGAACGCATCCTCGCTGGCTACGTGCACGACGTGTTCCCCTACGACCCCTCGCGGCGCTTCAGCGTGCAGCGCGCCGCGTCGAGAAAATCTTCCGAAGCATCGGCCACGCAGTCGATGCCGCACTGACCGTTCTCTCTTTTCCCGCCAGACCCAAGGAGCCTTCCATGTCCGATTCCATCGTCATCGTTTCCGCCGCTCGCACGCCCATCGGCGGCATGCTGGGCGACTTCGCCGCGCTGTCCGCGTGGGAGCTCGGCGCCGTCGCCATCAAGGCCGCCGTCGAGCGCGCCGGCGTGCCCGGCGACGCCGTCGACGAAGCGTTGATCGGCAACTGCCTGATGGCGGGCCAGGGCCAGGCCCCGGCGCGCCAGGCCGTGCGTCGCGCCGGCCTGCCCGATTCGGCGGGCGCCGTCACGCTCAGCAAGATGTGCGGCTCCGGCATGCGCGCGATGATGTTCGCGCACGACATGCTGCTGGCCGGCAGCGCCGACGTGATGGTGGCCGGCGGCATGGAAAGCATGACCAACGCGCCGCACCTGATGTTCGCGCGCAAGGGCGTGCGCTATGGCGCCGCGCAGATGTTCGATCACATGGCCCTCGACGGCCTGGAAGACGCCTACGACCGCGGTCGCGCGATGGGCGTGTTCGCGGAACAGTGCGTGGCCAAGTACGGCTTCACGCGCGAGGCGCAGGATCAGTTCGCGATCGCCTCCACGAAGCGCGCCAAGGAGGCCAACGAGAGCGGTGCATTCGACTGGGAAATGGCCCCCGTCACGCTGCAGGGCAAGACCGGCGACACGGTGGTCAAGTTCGACGAACAGCCCTTCAAGGCCAAGCTCGACAAGATCCCCACGCTGAAGCCCGCGTTCAAGAAGGACGGCACGATCACCGCCGCGAACGCGTCGAGCATCTCTGACGGCGCCGCTGCGCTGGTGATGATGCGCGAGTCGGAGGCCGCCAGGCTGGGCCTGAAGCCGGTCGCGCGCGTCGCGGGTCACGCGGTGCACGCGCAGGCGCCCGAGTGGTTCGCCACCGCGCCGGCGGGCGCGATCGAGAAGGTGTTGAAGAAGACCGGCTGGACCGCGCAGTCGGTGGACCTGTGGGAAGTCAACGAGGCCTTCGCCGCCGTGACGATGGCGGCGATGAAGGAATTCGACCTGTCGCACGACATCGTCAACGTGCACGGCGGCGCCTGCGCGTTGGGCCACCCGATCGGCGCGTCCGGCGCACGCATCGTGGTGACCCTGCTGGGCGCGCTGCGTCGCCAGGGCAAGAAGCGCGGCGTCGCGGCACTGTGCATCGGGGGCGGCGAAGCCACGGCGCTGGCGGTCGAACTTCTGTAACCGGCCCGAAGCTTGCAACGGGGCGTAACGCTTTCCGGCAATACGCCCCAAGGGATGCGAACCCGGCACACTGCGTGCCTTTGTGAACTCGAAGTCGCCTTCCGGCCCCACCCGGTCACCCTCCAGGAAGGCGATTGACGACGATTCCCGCACCCGACGAAAGCTCACCCAGATGTTAATGACCGAACCCTCCTCGATCATCGCCGACGAAGCCGCCATTGCCGCCCTGGTGCGCGTGGGCGAACGCATCGAACACGTTGCGCACTACACGCGCGACGAGATCTCGCGCTTCGCCATGCTGACACTGGATTCGAACCCCGTGCATCACGACCGCGAGGCCGCCGTCGCCGCGGGCATGCCCGATGTGATCGCGAGCGGCCAGCACACCTCGGCCCTGATGAGCGGCCTGGCCGCGACGCACTTCTCGCGCGCCGACGACGGCATTGCGCGAGCCATGCTGTGCCTGCATTTCAACTTCGCGTACCGCGAACCGATCTTCGCCGAGTCCGACGTGACGATGCGCTGGGTCGTCTCCAGCACCGAATGGAACGCGAGCCTGGACGGCGTCATCGCGCAACTGGAGGGCAAGGCGACCGTCGCCAATGCACTGGCGGTGATCGCGCGCGGCACGGTGCTGGTGCGGCGCGCTTCATGATGGCGCGCGGGCCGGGGAGGCGATGAATCGCTGGCTGCTGCGTCCGCGCGTGATGGGTGGGATCGCCTTTGCGGTGTTTCTCTGCATTGCGCTTTTCCAGATGGCGTGGAGTCCCGCGGCCAGCGCGCACTTCATCGCCTTCACCGGCGCGCCGCCGTTCGACGAGCGTCCGGCCGGCTATACCCTGTCGGGTGTCCTCGCGGCGTTCCACCAGCTCGGCGCGCAGGGCCTGTTCGACTACGAGGCCTACCGCGCGGTCGACATCGTCTTCCCGTGGCTGCTGTGCGCGCTTGTCGCGGCGGTGATGCTGCGGTTGGACGCCGCGCGCGCCACGATGTGGCCGTGGCTGGCGGCCGTCGCCGACACGATCGAAAACGCGTTCCAGTACTGGATCCTCGCCACGCGCGACGACCTGTCGCCCGAACTCGTGCAGTGGGCCAGCGCCGCGACCCGGTTCAAGTTCGTGATGTACGCGCTGATGCTGGCGATGCTGCTGGCCGTCGGTGCGCGGGCGTTGTGGCGCCAGCGCCGCGCATCGCGCTGACCGTTTCCTCGAAGGCTCATTCCATGTCCGTCACGATTGCCCGCAACGTCCTGATCGTCGGCGCCTCGCGCGGACTCGGCCTCGAATTCGTGCGCCAGTACCGCGCCGACGGCGCCCGGGTGACCGCCACCGCGCGCGCGGACGACGGCCTGGCCGCCATTGCGTCGCTAGGCGCCAGGGCGCTGAAGCTGGACGTGGCCGATGCCGCGAGCGCTTCCGGCCTCGCGTGGCAGGTCGACGGCGAGACCTTCGACACGGTGTTCTACGTGGCCGGCGTCTACGGCCCGCGCAGCGCCGGCATGGAGCCCCCGTCGGTGGACGACTTCGACGCCGTGATGCACACCAACGTACTGGGGGTGATGCGCGTGCTGCCGTCGGTCGCCGACGCGCTGGCACCGCCCGTGGCCGGCGCGCCGGGCGCGCGCATCGGCGTGCTGTCGTCGCGCATGGGATCGATCGGCATGCGCAACGGCACGGCGGGCTGGACGTACCGCGCCTCCAAGGCGGCGGTCAACTCGGTGATGAAGGATGCGTCGATCGCGCTCGCAGGCCGCGCGCTGTGCGCCGCGTTCCATCCGGGCTGGGTGCGCACGGCGATGGGCGGCCCCGGCGCCGCCATCGACGCGCCGGAGTCGGTCGCGGGCATGCGGCACGCGCTCGCCGGGCTCGACGCGGCGAGCAACGGCAGCTTCCTGAACTACGACGGAACGCCGATCGCCTGGTAGTCCTTCGCGCGTCGACGCCGTCTCCGTGCGGCACGGCATGCCGTTTCTCGGTGGCAGATCCGCTTCCCGTGCAGAATTCAGGACCTGACCCCGATGTGGCTCCTCGGCGCGTCGATCAACAACGACCAAGAGACAACCATGTACCTCTCCGAAGACCACCGCGCCGTCCAGGACGCCGTCCGCGCCTTCGTGCGCGACCGCATCGCCCCGCGGGCCGCCGCCTGGGATCGCGACTCGCACTTCCCGCGCGAGGAACTGCGCGGCCTCGCCGAGCTCGGCTGCTACGGCATCGCGGTGCCCGTGGAGTGGGACGGCGCCGGGCTGGACTACCTGTCGGTGTCCTTGATCCTCGAGGAGATCGCCGCCGGCGACGGCGCCACCTCGACGATCATCAGCGTCACCAACTGTCCGGTGAACACGATCATGATGGCGTTCGCCAACGCCGAGCAGAAGGAGCGCTTCCTCAAGCCGCTTGCGCGCGGCGACCTGCTGGGCGCGTTCTGCCTCACCGAGCCGCACGTCGGCTCCGAGGCCGGCGGCCTGCGCACGACGGCGCGTTTGGAAAAAGGTCCGGATGGCGACCAATACGTCCTCGACGGGGTCAAGCAGTTCATCACCAGCGGCAAGAACGGCGACCTCGCGATTGTGATGGCGGTCACCGACAAGGCCGCCGGCAAGAAGGGCATCAGCGCCTTCCTCGTGCCGACGGACACGCCCGGCTACGTGGTGGCGCGCATCGAGGAGAAGATGGGCCAGCACGCGAGCGACACCGCGCAGATCCTGTTCGAGAACTGCCGCATCCCCGCGGCCAACCTGATCGGCGAGGAGGGCCAGGGCCTGAAGATCGCGCTGTCCGGGCTGGAGGGCGGGCGCATCGGCATCGCGTCGCAGTCGGTGGGCATGGCGCGCGCCGCGTTCGAGGCCGCGTTGGCGTATTCGAAGGATCGCGTCGCGTTCAGCAAGCCGATCTTCGAGCACCAGGCGATCCAGTTCAAGCTGGCCGACATGGCCACGCAGATCGAGGCCGCGCGCCAGCTGATCCATCACGCCGCCAGCCTGAAGGACGCCGGCCAGCCGTGCCTCAAGGAGGCCGCGATGGCCAAGCTGTTCGCCAGCGAGATGGCCGAACGCGTGTGCTCGGCGGCGATCCAGGTGTTCGGCGGCTATGGCTACACCACCGACTTCCCGGTCGAGCGCATCTACCGCGACGTGCGCGTGTGCCAGATCTACGAAGGCACGTCGGAAGTCCAGAAGATCCTGATCGGAAGAGCTCTCGCGCTGTGAAGCCGGTGATGACCTCGAAGGAGGGCATCCACCCGATGCCGTCCTCCAGACGCATGGGCGCGTGGCTGCAGGTCGACGGCTCGCTCAGCGCGCGCATCGCATCGGTCAGCGGCAAGCTCACGGTGCGCGTGCTGCGCCAGGGCGCGGTGCGGCTGCAGCCGGCCGAGGCCGAGCGACTCGGCTGTCCCGCGGGCGCGGCCGCCCACGGGCGCGAGGTGATCCTGCTGGCCGACGGCGTGCCGGTGGTCTACGCGCGCTCGGTGCTGCAGGCGGTGCATGCGCGCGGCACGTGGAAGGCGATCCGCGGCCTGGGCAACCGGGCGCTGGCCGACCTGCTGTTCGGACAGCCGGCCGCGCAGCGCTCGGGCTTCGAGTTCGCGCGCTTCGCCCCCGGCTCGGGCATCGCGGCCACCGTGCACCGGCGCTGGCGCGACGCGACGGGCACCGAATGGGGGCGCCGCGAGGTGTGGGCGCGCTGCTCCGTCTTTTCACGCCGCGGCGCGCCGTTGCTGGTCACCGAGTGCTTCGCGCCGGCGATCGCCGCGTTCGACGCACCCCAGCGCGCGCGAGCGGTGCCATGGCGGGCGCCCACCCGCCGCGAATCTGCGGGTTAGCCCTGAGGGTCGCGGGAGAGGCGCCGTATTTCGATCCCGCGCGGCTGCAGTTCGTCGCAAAGCCCGGGCACCGCACGGCCGTCAGGGGAACCATTGGCATGGCGACGCACTCCACGTCGCTACACTGATCCGTTGCAGTTCCCGCTGTCCGGAACCGTGCTCATGCATGCCACTTCCGGGTGGCCAGAGCCCGTTGCGCCCGCGCCCCACAAGGGTGCTCCCGCCAGCGAGCTGTTCACCGCCAACAACATCCTAGGACGCGCCTTGAACCCCTTCCGCCCCGCCACGCTCGTGGTCGCCATGTCGCTGGCCTTCGCCACGCAAGTTTCCTTCGGCGCCGATGCAGCCGCCCCCGCCACCGCAGCGGTCCCCGCCGCACCCGCCGGCGCCGAATCCGGCCTCGACAAGGTGGGCATGGATCCGGCGGTGCGTCCGCAGGACGACCTGTTCCTCGCCATGAACGGCGCCTGGGTGAAGAAGACCGAGATCCCGGCCGACAAGGCCTCGTGGGGGACGTTCTACCAGTTGCGCGAACTGTCCGACACGCGCGTCAAGGGCATCATCGAGGATCTCGCGTCCCGACCGCAACCGGCCGGCACGATCAACGCCAAGATCGGCGACTTCTACAGCAGCTACATGGACACCGCGGCGATCGACGCCGCCGGCATCAAGCCGCTCGCGCCGTACAAGGCGCAGCTCGACGCCGTCAAGAACAAGAAGGACCTGGTCCTGCTGATGGGCAAGTGGGTCAGCTTCGTCGACGCGCCGCTGAACCTTGGCGTCGGCCCCGACGCCAAGGACCCGACGATCTACTCGGCCGGCAGCTTCCAGGGCGGCCTGGGCCTGGGCGACCGCGACTACTACCTCAAGAGCGACGCCCGCTTCGCCAAGGCGCGCGAAGCCTACAAGACCTATCTGCGCACGATCCTGGCGCTGGATGGCGACAAGAACGCCGTGATGCACGCCTCGGCCGTGATGGCGCTCGAGATGAAGATGGCCAAGGTGCAGTGGTCGCAGGAAGCCAACCGCGACCCGGTCAAGACGTACAACCCGATGACGCTCGAGCAACTGTCGGCCAAGGCGCCCAGCCTCGACTGGAAGGCCTACCTCGAGGCCAGCGACCTGCCGCACCCGGCATTCGTCTCGATCTCGCAGCCCGACTACACGTGGGCGCTGGCCAAGCTGATCAAGGACGAGCCGCTCGACGTCTGGAAGGCCTACCTGCGCGTGCGCCTGATCGATGCCACCGCGCATTCGCTGCCGGCCGGCTTCCGCGAGGCCACCTACCAGTTCCACGACGTGGCCCTCAACGGCGTCAAGCAGGACAAGCCGCGCTGGCAGCGCGGCGTGGCCACGCTCAACGGCGCGATGGGCGAGGCGATCGGCCAGGTCTACGTCTCCAAGTTCTTCCCGCCGGCCTACAAGGCGCGCATGGTCGAACTGGTGGACAACCTGCTCAAGACCTACTCGGTGTCGATCGACAACCTCACGTGGATGAGCCCCACCACCAAGGTCGAAGCGCACGCCAAGCTGGCCAAGTACGGCGTCAAGATCGGCTATCCGGACGTCTGGCGCGACTATGGCGCGCTGGAAGTGAAGGCGGGCGACGCGATCGGCAACGGCATCCGTGCCGCGCAATTCGAATACCACCGGCAGGCTGTGCGCAACGGCGGCAAGGTCGATCACACCGAGTGGGGCATGACGCCGCAGACGGTCAACGCCTACTACGACCCGAGCAAGAATGAAGTGGTGTTCCCGGCCGCGATCCTGCAGCCGCCGTTCTTCGACATGAAGGCCGACGACGCGGTCAACTACGGTGCCATCGGCGCCGTGATCGGCCACGAGATCAGCCACGGGTTCGACGACCAGGGCAGCCAGTACGACGGCGACGGCAAGCTGCGCAACTGGTGGACACCGGAAGACCGCAAGGCGTTCGAGGCCACCACGTCCAAGCTCGACGCGCAGTACTCGAGCTACGAGCCGCTGGCTGGCACGCACCTGAACGGCAAGCTGACGATGGGCGAGAACATCGCCGACCTGTCGGGGCTGCAGATCTCGTACAAGGCCTGGAAGATGTCGCTGGGCGGCAAGCCCTCGGCGGTCATCGACGGCCTCACGGGCGAGCAGCGCTTCTACTACGGCTTCTCGCAGGTGTGGCGCGCGAAGGTGCGTGACGAGCGCACGCTGCAACTGGTGGTGATCGATCCGCACTCGCCGGCGCAGTTCCGGGCCGACGGCGCGGCCATCAACAGCGACGGCTTCCACGATGCGTTCGGCACCAAGCCGGGCGACAAGATGTGGAAGGCCCCGGCCGACCGCCTGCGGTTGTGGTGAGCCCCCACGCTCGCGCTCGGCAAGCATCCGGCTCGTAGGCCGGATGCCGTTCCGGCGGGGCCTCGCTACGCGAGTCCTTTGCCGCCTGCACTCCCCCGAGGGGGCGCTCCGCGACTGGCCCGGCAGAGCCGGTTCCAGCGCTCCCTCGGATCTCGTTTGGACCATGCGAGCGGCGGCGCCGGGGGGCGTCCGCGCTCCGCGCTCTGAACTCCGAACCCGCTCCGCTCGATACTTGAAAGGCGTTTCCATGCGTCATATGTTCCGCCCCGCGACGCTGGTCGTCGCGCTCTCGCTGGCCTTCGCGGCCGATATTTCCATGGCGGCCGATGCGGCCGCACCAGGCGCGGCCGCCGCCAACGTCGCGCCTGTCGCCCTGGCCTCGGGCCTGGACAAGGCCGGCATGGACACTGGCGTGCGCCCGCAGGACAGCCTGTTCAGCTCGATGAACGGCAAGTGGCTCAAGGACACGCCGATTCCGGGCGACAAGTCCGACTACGGCACCTTCATGAAGCTCGACGACCTGTCCAACGAACGGGTCAAGGCGATCATCGAGGGCCTCGCGGCCAAGCCGCAGGCTGCCGGCACGATCAACGCCAAGATCGGCGACTTCTTCACCAGCTACATGGACACGAAGGCCATCGACGCGGCCGGCATGCGTCCGCTGTGGCCGTACCTCGCGCAGGTGGACGCCGTCAAGAACAAGGCCGACCTGGTGCGCCTGATGGGCCAGTGGGTGTCGTTCGTCGACCTGCCCATGGGCCTCGGCGTCGGCCCCGACGCCAAGGATCCCACGATCTATTCCGCCGGCGCCGGCCAGGGCGGCCTGGGCATCGGTGACCGCGACTACTACCTGAAGAAGGACGAGCGCTTCGCCAAGGCGCGCACGGCCTATGTCGAGTACATGCGCAAGCTTCTGGCCGCGCAAGGCAGCAAGAACGCCAAGGTCCAGGCCGCGGCGGTGATGAACCTGGAGACCCGCCTCGCGAAGATCCAGTGGACGAACGAACAGAACCGCGACCCGGTCAAGACCTACAACCCGATGACGCTGGCGCAGCTCACCGCCGCGGCACCCGGCATCGACTGGAAGGCCTACCTCGGCGCCAGCGAGCT
>Ga0307516_10002241_pt1 | contig 26140 bp, 24 predicted proteins | sample 19_EM_MG_FD_203310 | JGI IMG/M metagenome (GOLD analysis project Ga0307516, IMG submission 203310) | Populus trichocarpa ectomycorrhiza microbial communities from riparian zone in the Pacific Northwest, United States - 19_EM | ecosystem: Host-associated > Plants > Roots > Unclassified | place...
GTCTTGTGTTGTGGTGGTTGCGGTGGTTGTGGTTGTGTTGCCGGTCTGCTTGAAGCGGCTAGACCAGTGAATCAGCGTGCTCTGATTCACTTCTAGGTCTGGTTCACTACCTGCGCTACTACGTTATATAGATCATGGCGGCGTACATTTTGCCCAGTTTTCCTGTCCGCAGTCCGCGCGCGGCGGCTCGTTGCAAGCTCCCCCAGGCCTGTCCCAAGAAAGAATAGATGCGCAAACTGGCAGCACGTGCAGCGGCCGTCTCATGGGGAGTCTCAGGTGACGCAAAGCCTTGCGGCCGGGACGGAGTTTTTTTTTTCTCTTTTTTTTTTCTTATTTTTTCTTTTCTTCTTCGGAGCCCGCTCTCTCCCCACTATGTAGTTAGACTACTCTACATACGTACATACATACCGCTGCAGCTGCACCTGCACTCTGCACGTTCCAGTCGTCTTGGCGAGTGGATTATATGTAGATATCTACAGAGAGTGCGTGAAGTACACGCGCCGCCAAGGAGTGGGTACTGCACTTGCAGGTGGGAGTGCAAAAACCGCCCAGCTATGTATCTACGAATGCTGATCACCGCCTCGCAGCTCCTGCTTTCCACGGGTATGATATGTAGTCTACTAACTATGCACTATATACAGCAGCCTCCTCCTCCTCCTCTTCCGGCTCCATCTCGGCCGGCTGAACGACCGAGCGCGGGGCCCGCGCCAGTTCCGTCACTGCTGTCTGGTTAGTACGGACATCCGCGTCGCCGGCCGAGTCGCCTATGGCGAGCAAAAGCTGCGGATATGCTGTGATTAGGCGTGGGGTGGGAGCACTTGCAGCATGTGTGATCGCGATTCGGGGGGGCCCCCCCCCCCCCCCCCCCCCCCCCCCCCGGACACAGCCGGTCAGGATACCTACCGCGGAGTGCACGGGGCTAGAATGGGTGGACACGATTTGCACGGGGCTATCGAGCACAGAAGGCGCTGCAGCAGCCATCGGAGGCGTGCGGTGAACAGGCCCTGGCTGGAGGGTCTGTTCGCCGGCTGGCAGCTGCGATGCGTGGAGGCCAGAGCGGCCGGATTGCGCGGATGAGAGGTAAATACATACATACAGACACACGTGCGGATCGACCCAAAGAACCTGAAGGGAACGAGACCAGAGGTGAAAGGGAAAGCGAGAGAGATCTACGGTGGCATCTATGTAACTACGACGCGGGCGGCGGCGGGGCCGGCGCCCGCGACCGCTGCCACTCCGCGACGAGGCCCCGGTAGTCCTCGGGCCCGTACGGCGCGAAGCACTCGCTGACGAAGCCACCCTTGCGGCGGCCGGACAGGCCCAGGTCCGTGAGCAGCAGGTCGATGTAGGGGATCGCGTCGAAGATAAAGTCCGGGAAGCGCTCGCCGTAGCCGCCGGGGTAGCGCCACCTGCCGAAGCGGGAGTACAGCGCGGTCTCGCGCACGACGGCGTCCTCGAGCGTCTTCTCGCCGCCGTCGCCGGCGGCGGCGGCGGCGGCGGCGGCCCCGGTGGCGAGCTTGCCGTCGAGGTAGGCCGTGAGCCAGAGCGCCTGCGCCTGAGCGACGATCGGCGTGGTCACCGACTGCAGCATCCCGTTGAAGGCCACGGTGCGGTCGCGGATCAGCGCCGGCGGCACCATGAACCGGTACAGGCTGAAGCCGCGGTTGATGGTGCCCTCGGGGTCGCTCGGCTTGCGCAGTGGCGTCAGCTTCGGGTTCATCTTCGGCCGCGCCTGTAGCATCGGGAAGCGTGCGAGGATCTCGGCGTCCGCAGCCGCCGCCGTCGGGTCCTCGGTGTCGGGCTCGGGCGAGTAGTGCGGGAGCCCGAGCTGCGCATCGAGGGGTGCCCCGCTCGCGGAGACGAACTTGAGCGCCGGCTGGAACTTCCAGCCGGTCGAGCAGATCAGCGCGTCGGCGTGCAGCACGGTCGCGGTATCCGACGCGGAGTCCTGGATGCTGATCGACTTCGCCGTCAGCTGTGTGATCTCGCTGATGTGCACCGAGATCTTGCCCTCCTTGACGAGGTCGAAGAAGTTGGTCGGATAGTTGAGGATGCTGAGGCCCGTCGCCGTCCAGAAGGCGTCGATCCAGGGCTTCAGCTTCGCCGTCTCGGGGTGCTTGTCGTACGCGTTGAGCGTGACAAGGTCTTTTGTCAGCACGGCCCAGAAAGCCTTGGTGATGCCGCGTCCGACGGCCGTGTTATGCAGGAACCACCGCGGCCCGGCGAAGCCGTCGGCACCGCCCCACACGCAGGGACTCATCCAGGTCAGAAGCCGGGTGGTGGTGAGCTTCTCGAGCCACTTCTTGAGCGGCGTCACGTACGGCGGCGCCATCCATGCAGGGCCGTGGCCGGACTCGCGGATGACCCAGTCTACGTGGATGCCCCTGATGGCGAACATGTAGGCGGCATCCCACGCAGACTTTGTTCCGCCGAAGACGACCACGTTGGTGGCCGAGGCGAAGAGCTCCTCCGACCAGTCGAGCAGGTTGCCGCAGTGCACGATCGGCGCGTCAAACGCTTCCTGGCCGGGGAGCGCGGGGAGGAACGGCTGCGAGGTCAGTCCGGTGGCAACGACCATCTTCCTGGTCGAGAGCTTATACGTCGTAGCAGCCGCCGTGTCCTGCGCGGACTTGTCGACGGTCAGAACCCAGCCGGCGGCATCGGCCAGCTTCTCGGCGACGACCACGGTCTCGCCGAAGCGGCATAGCTTGAAGATGTCGAACTTCTCGGCGAAGCACTTGAGATACTCGTGCACGACGGTGCCGGGGATGTGCTCGCCGGGCTTGATGCCGAAGGCGTTCTCGCCCGTCATGGGCGCGTCCGAGTACTCGTACGTGCCCAACATGTTGTTGGTCTTGAGCCCCGGGTAGAGCCGCTGCTGGGCCCACACGCCGCCGATGGTCGAGTACTTGTCGAGGATGGCCACCCTCGCCGTCGGGTTCACCTCGAGGTAGGTTTTGGCGGTGATCAGGCCGTGCCATCCTGCGGGCAGGTCAGTGACTTCCTCTCTCTCCGTCCCTTTCACTCGAACCATTGCGCTTTCCGGGGGCGAAGGGTGAAGCTGGTAACTACCGCAGACCGTCATTGAAGTCGAGGCGGGGAAAGAGGAGCCATGGAAGAGGAAAGAGGACAGGCAACTAACCAGCACCGATGACCACCAAGTCTAGGGGAGCTTCTTCCATCATTGAACCTTCGAATGCTTGAGGGATTGTTAGGGTCGGGATGCAGCTGTTTGGGGTACGACGTTGATCGGAGACGGTTGAGGACAGGACGGGATATTCCAGTCTCGAAGTGTGACAAGATCAGAGACTTCGGCAGTGGGCACCAATATCCGCAATAGATATATTAATCTGGAGCTGTAGGCACACCTGCAGCCGAGCAGCCGTTAGATTGGCGGAAACTAGGTCGGAAATTACCTAGAATACTCAAAATCAATTGAAAATGCCAGAAAAACGGCTTTACAATACCCTTTTTGAAATTAATTCGATTTGTGGATACTCCCCACGCCGTAGGATCATTGATTGTCTGCGACCAGTCCGTCGCCGAGAAAAAATGTGAAGGGGGGATGCTCATACAAGGGAATCTCAGAGACTAATACGGGATGAGACGGAGCGGGTTTCCTTCTCCGACGATCGTGAGTGGATGCGATACCTATTGCATGACAGATGTGTTGCAAATTAGGGCCGTCTGGAACCAACACCACGACATGACCGCCGCGCCGCCACCTCACGAGTCGCCCGATACGAATCCAATCAAAGAAATTTGAAAACAGATGAAAAGCCAACGTCTCTCGTCCCACAAATGTATTATGTGGCAGAACTGCAAGCCGCTATGAAGGGGTGGTATGCGATTACGCAAGAAAAAAAATTCAAGCCCTGGATTCGAGCATGCCGCGGCGCATTGCGGCCCTCTTTGAACTCAACGGACATACGAGATTCCGATTTTTTTTTCTCCCTTTGCTATTGCACTTTGTTCGGAATTAAGCTCGCTGTTTTTGTGTTTTTGTCTCCTTTCGTTCTTTCTTTTATTGCGTGTAGGTAACTGCATAAGTATCTGCTTTGGTCACCCTTCCGCTTGATCATGTTTGTCGAACTAGCGCTGTGTTCAGGTGCACTGACTAGTGTTCGATCTTGATCTAATCTGAGACCTAGTTACCCAATTGTCTTACTAAAGCGATCAATTGCCGACTTCCACACCCGAGTACTAACCTCCCCTCAATACATGGAAATCTGGAGCACGTAGACTAGTATGCATAAGTGGCTGGTTGTCGGGAGGGAACGGACTGCCTCTTTGAGAGGAAGGCGGCGACCCAGGAGTGGGGTTTTGGCCAGATAAGTGGTTGTGTGCTTTCTGAAGAAAAAGAAAAAAAAAGAAAAAAAGCTTATGATCCTGGGACGAAGCATCGCTGAAGAGTTTCACTGGTAGGTCTGGTCGACGTTGTTTTCCCTACTCCCTTTCTCTCATTAGTCTATGTATATCCGCTGCACATCCACACACAAATTTCTTTTTTCCCTTTTCTCTGAAACGTTTTCGTTATGTACCAAGAGGTCAGCCAAGAGGTCAGTGCACACAACGTGACCACCGCAGACGTGACCAAGCAACCGGTTGGAATAGTCCTGTGGAGCTCGTTGGCGCGACGCTGACCGGCCAGTGGCCCTACCGGCATAAGTGGCCCTACTGGTATATCAACGTCCCTGCATCCTGACGACAAAATCATGCACCGTCTCCTTTCGCCCCCCCCCCCCCCCCGGGCAACATGATAACTCGGCAGAGTTGTGATTATTCCAACAACATATCATGGGGCACAGGCGTTGGGGGGCGCTTGTCAACAGAATGCTCGGGATGAGGGCTGCATACATATCTTTATTTTACTCTAATTTCCCGTGGGGACAAGTGAGAAAACGGAAGATAGATATTTGCGTTGCATGTGTCCATCGGAGCGGCTGTTTAACCATGTATGTATCTACCCATGGGCGTGACTGTAGTCGCAGGAGGCCGTAGACACTCAATTGGCGGTCAGATGGTAAGATTGATGGAGAGAGGGAGGAGGATCGGTCTGTTATCGATCGTCCACGTCGGGGGAAGCAGGAAGCTCCGTGTTCCGTCGCCAGCCGCGAGCTCGGCGTCCTTTGATCTGATCTCTCGTGAGCAGACGGATGGATGACAGATCTACACCTGCACAGCTCGGACGACATGCGGATTGTGCTTCCGGGCGGCGGATCCTGTCGGGGAGGACGGCGACGGGGAGGCCAAGCGAGAGCATATGCGTATGCATGTGGGCGGGATTTGTTCTTCGTTCTCGGTGGACTGGGTGAGCAAGAACCTGGATGCCGGATTCCCGTCCATACGTATCCATCCACACGCCCCACGAAGGTGGAGATGCCTGTTCGTCGTCGGCGGCAGCGGCAATGCTTCTACCTCACACGTCTTTACGTGCTCTCCCGCGCGCGTGTGAGACCTCCATCTCACGGGAAAGACACCTCGGGGTGGAACGAATGTCTCGCACACCGCACTGTGGATTCTGGAGGCGGAATCCCCCCCTTCACGGAAGGAAGATCCATGGTTCTCCAGGTCGTTTTCGCCGTCGTCGCCGTCCGGATGAGAGTAGCCTTTCTGGGGACTCGGTCGAGTATTAATTAAGATGGCTGCTCAAAACAGTGGGCTTGTCGTCAGTGCAGCTTGCGGTGCCGGGATCTGTCCCAGGCGTCATTGGTTACAGACGGGTTTCCAACCACGGTCCCTAGCGATTCGGCCCACAGCAATTGACCATCGTTTTTTCTCGCGTTCGTTCCTTCGAAGAGCCGGCCCGACCAGTAGATAGTTGCCTCCCTTTAATCCGTCGCTGCCCTCTCCCTCGAATCGATAGTTTTGCCATCTTCCATCGTAGCTAGTGTATAGATATTGTCCACCGAGCACCGCCTGGGCCGGACTTCACCACCACCACAACCACTGCCACTACCATTACCACTACCACCACTACTCGCCCATCCATCCACCTCCCGGATCGCACGCCGACTTCCACCGGAAACACCGTCACTCGAGCGCATCAACGGTGCCCGTTTTCACGGACGGACACAGCTCGCGATGGCGGGGGGCCCGGCAGACGCCTTCATCGCGGAGGCCTTCGCGCTCCTCGGCGTTGCCGTAGCCGCCATACTGCTGAGGATATACGCGCGATGGAGTTCGGTCGGATTCCGGAATCTCGCCCTCGACGATTATATCATGGTGTTTGCGGGGGTGAGTTCGACACATCTTACTGTGTTTTTGTTTTTTGTTTTTCAAAAAAAATAAAAATAATAATCGATACATTAATATTTCCCGCTTTCGCTCGCTCCTCTCTGCTGACTCGCTGCCCTCTTGAAGGCAGTGTACGCCCTCGAGACGAGCGCCGCTTACACCGTCGTGGCCATCTACTTCGGCCTCGCCAACAACGGCATGACGGACGAGCAGCGCAGGACGTTGCGTCCGACGGATCCGGAGTGGGACCTGCGCGTCCGCGGCAGCAAGACCCAGCTCGTCGGCTGGAGTCTGTACACCTGTCTTCTGTGGAGCCTGAAGCTCGCCATGGCAAAGTTCTACTCGAGACTGACGTGAGTTGCTGGCGCACTGCACGTGTGTGCGCATGCGCACGATCCGATGCTGACGAATCGAATCAGTGTGGGCCTGCACATGAACATGCGCATCAACATCGCCTACGGCTCCATCGCCGTCACGTACCTCGCGACGGTGCTCAGCATCCACCTGGGCTGTCTGCCGTACGAGAAGAACTGGCAGCTCTTCCCCAACCCGGGCAGTGAGTATCCCCGAAACCCGCCATGACGAGTGACGAACTGTGCTGACGCTCCTCTGCAGACCGCTGTCAGCCCGCCATCTCGAAGATCAACCTCTACGTAACCGTCGTGCTGAACGTGATCACTGACATCTACCTGATGTCCATCCCGCTCCCTGTAAGGTCCATCCGCATCTCACCCCTCACCGCCGACCGAAACTGACCTCCGCCCTCCCCGCCACCACCAGCTGCTGTGGAAAGCCAACATAACGCCCAAGCGCAAGGCGCTGCTGCTGGTCATGTTCTCTGGAGGCGCCTTCGTGATCATCGCGGGCATCCTGCGCTGCGCGCTGATCATTGCGGACCCGGTCAACGGCGCGGCGCAGGCCGGGTCGTGGGCGGTGCGCGAGACGTTCATGGCGGCGATCATCGGCAACATCCCGATGATCTACCCGCTGTTCGCGCGGACGGTAGCGAAGCTGCACTCATCGGTGCTCTCGTCGGCGCTGGGGGGATCGACGAACAGCAACTCGACCGCGGGCAGCAGCGACTTGCCGAAGCCGTCGAAGCCCGCGCGCCGCAAGGCGAACCTGATGTCGATCGGGCTCACCTCGCTCGGCGGCGGCGACAGCGCCGAGCGCATCGTCGGCAACGTCCCGTCCGCCGCCGACCGCCAGTCCGCCGTCGCCGTCCCCCACACGCCCAATGGCATCAGCGTCGCCACGGAGTTCGTCACAACCACCGACGCAGCCCCGCACTCCGCCAGCCTCGACACTCGTGACCGCAACAACAACAGCGACGCAGCTAGGAACGCCGACGACGCCGAGCGCGGCCTCGGCGACACGCGGAGGACGTCGTTCTCCGCCGCCGCCTTCACCCCGCGTCCGGGCTACAGCGTCCAGTGCGAGCCGGCGGGTCAGGGCACGCGTAAGCCGCCGCCGCGGCATTGGGGTTGATTTGCTTTGCTTTGCTTGTTATATATGTACATATTCTTCCGCGAATATAGGGAATAATCACTTGAGTACATACGAGGAGTTTATCTGCTGGCCTGCTTAAGTAAGCACTTGTATTGGTTTTCTTTTCCTTTCTTCTTCATTTCCCTTCAGCTCGGGTTTGGTGCGGCGGCGATCTTTGCTTCCTTTCTTCCTTCCTCCCTTCCCACGGCCGGGCACACTTCCGGCACAGATGCGTCTCGGCCGACCGCTTCCTTCCCTGCGGTCCTTGGGCTCGTCCGGGGCTTCCTACATACATACATACATGCCAACTCACCTACCTATCCTTGCTGCACGAGTACTGCATGTAGATCCCGTGCAGAAGCCATCCGACCCCACGTCATCCATGGACCCCCTGCGAGAAGATGCGCCCGCCTTATCCAGAGTACATGTGCGCGTGGGTGCGAGTGCGCTGCCGTGGTCGAGTGGTTTCCTTCCCGGATGTCGGAATCTGATGGACAGCAGACGAGAGTACTTAATTATGTGGCTATATGTTCAACTCTCGACGGGATAGATATAACTGAATAGCCGCCATGAGAAGTAGGCTGCAGCCGTGTATGTATCTAGGCATCCAAGTCTGGGTCATTGTCGGTGGCCTTTTTTTTCTTCTTTCTTTCGCAGGACGACGAATGTGGGGGCGTGGGCGTCTCTTTCTTCAGGCGTCGGGCGCTATCCTCCTCACCCGCGGTTCGAAATCGTTTCTCACGGACGAGCCGAGATGCTTTTCACGTTTTTAACACCTGTCGTTCATCCCGAATATCTTCGAGACGAGGGCACAGGTATCTAGACATCTACAGAAGCCCAGTCGTCCGCGTCTCCCGCAGAGCCTTCAGCAGGACCTCCTCTAGCGCCCTGAGGGTCTCCTCCTTCGTCGTCAGGCCGGCGAGGACGTACAGCACGTTGCCGAGCGTCCGCGCATCGACGCCGTTGGCCTTCAGTTTCGCGAGCAGCCCGGCGGCGGCGGTGGATGTGTATCCTGCTGTTGTCAGAGGGTGGGAGGGCGGGAGAGGCGGGGGAGTGTACCGGAGGCGCCATCCTTCAGCGTCAGAGCGAGCACGGATCCGAGGGCGAACACGCCGTCGACCTGGTCGAAGCGCGAGACGTCCGTGACGAAGGCGAGGCGCCACGTGCTCCACGGCGATTGCGGGTTCCCGTCGGACCGGCTCCATTCGCTCCTGGCGGCGCGCCAGAGGCCGCCCTTGTCGAGGGCGAGCATGGCCTCGACGCTGGTCTTCGCCACGTTGCAGCCGACCGCGTGCGCGGTGTAGCTGTGGCCGTGCAGCAGCGCTTTGGTCTTGCTCGCGTCGAGGAAGGCGCCGAAGATGCTCTCGCTGGCGAGCGTGACGCACAGCGGCAGCAGACCACCCGTCAGCAGCTTCGCGTGCACGCTGATGTCCGCGTCGACGCCCAGGAATGACGCAGACGTGATGCGGCCGAGCCGGTAGAGGCCTGTGAACACCTCGTCGACGACGACGGGAAGGCCGGACCACGTCCGGAATGGAGTGGTCTCCGACGCGGTTGGCGGGAAAAGGTCGGCACTGGAGCGCACGACGTTGACAAGAGCCCGCTGGAACAGCGGATCGCTGGATGCGTCAGCCATGGGTGGATATGGGGGGGTTGGAGGAGTGCTCACGCGAAAAGCATTCCTCCGGCCCCAAGGATCACCGGCTCCAGCATCACTGCGCCGAACTTCCTGGCCTCGACTTTGACGAGCTGCTCGAGACGGCCGCGGATGTGCGTCACATACAGCTCGCCGAGGCTTCCCGCCTCGCGCGTCTCAACGTCAAACACCTCGCCGAGGTTTCCAAACTCGGTCACGCCCCCACCCATTTCCTCGGGCATGGTGACTCTCCAAACGCCGTCCTTCATCGCGACCTTGGGGAAGTCGAACCAGTGACCACGACCCCTGTACCACTCCACCTCCTCGTTGTAGACGCCGGGGTCGGCGCAGTCCATGGCGCCGATGGTGTCGCCGTGGTACGCCCCCTTGAGGCCGACGATGCCGACGTCGTCGCTCGCAGCCCAGCCATACCGCAGCCGACTCGCGCGCAGCGCCATCTTGAGGGCGACCTCGACGCCGGTGCTGCCATTGTCCGAGTAGAAGACGCGCTCGAGGCGGTGGTTACCCAGGTGTTCTAGCAGCATCTCGGCGAGTGCGAGCGCGGGGGAGTGGATCGATCCGGGGAACATGACGTGTCCGTACCTGCCGGCGGCGTAGGCGGCGGCCAGCGTGAGCTGCGGGTTTGCGTGGCCCAGGCCCTGCGTCCACCACGAGGCGGAGCCATCGAACTTCTGGGCCAGAACCTCCGTCTCCCCGCTGCGCGCGGCGGAGTACGTCTGGAAGAAGTCGTCGTGCGCGGAGTCGATCGCTTGCACGGACGCGGGCGAGACGTCGCAGTGCTGCGTGAATGGATACCATATCGTCTTCGCCGCGCGCGCGGGCATGCTCTCGATCTCGGCGGCGCGTGCGGCGTGGCGCGACTCGAGGTCCGCGATGGTGGAGCCCAGACTCGGTGCCGTGGACTCGTAGTACTCCGCCATCGCCGCGGAATCGACGGCTGGATTCTCCTGCTGCGCCGGCGGCGGCGGGAGAACCGTCAGCGGGACGCCGTGGCGCTGGAAGTAGGGCACGAGATAGCCGTCGTTGCGGTAGGTCGGGTGCGAGAAGATCACCACTCGCTCGACATCGTAGCCGCGGATGTGCAGGGACTCAAAGGCGGAGATGGAGGACGAGATCCCGCCCAGGGCTGCGTCGGCGATGAGGACTATCGGCAGCCGAAGCGGCCGGTAGAAATCCGCTTGCGACGTTCCAGCGGGAGTCGGCGAATGCACGCCGCCGGCTGTCTCGACGACCAGCGTCCCCGGCCGCTTGATGCTGGCGACATGTCTCTGAAGCTGCGACAGAAGCACCTCGTCCGAATGTTGCTTGCGGACACGTGATGAGCAGCGGCCCGATTTTTCGGAGGTGATTCGGGACGGCCTACAGGAGTCTGTGGAGCGGCCAGATGCGGGCTGACCGGCTCCCCGAATTGCCACAGACATTTCGTACCCACTCCGCACGCATACTTGGCGACATGTCTGTCGGGGGCGCATCAGCATACACGCCTCTCTCGCTCTCGCTGCGCGGCAAGCGCGGCTATCTCACCGGTCATCCGCATCCTCCCCCGCACCGGTTGACACCGGCTTCAGATACCACACACCCTGACCGTTCTCAGACCCGCGACGGAGCAGCGCCTTGCAGAGCAGCGTCGACACGACCGTCTTCCCGACGTTGGTGTTGGCTCCGTAGACCTGGAAGGCGCGCAGCGACCGAGACAGCGAGGAGCCGCCGCCGAGCGCTGGAAACCGCATTCTCGTGAATTCGGTGACGGGGGGGCGGGTGTGAGTAATGAGCTGTGATAGGGAAATGGCCTTCCCCCTCAGTAAGTAGGTGAGTATATAGAGTGGGACATGGCAGCTAGGATTTATAATTGGTGCATGACGCCAGTCCGCGGTTGGCGTTCGATAAATACTATGTTCCTGCCAAACATAGTCCGCGCCGAGGCCGAGGGGTGGCCGAGGAGGAAAATGGAACCGGAAAAAACACAAAAAGAATAATCGAAATATGTACTGTAGATACTGTACAGTCATATTTCCCCAGGCATCGGACATTGCCCCGCAGCACGCTCTGCAGGAACCTGGCTGGCCGCATCGGCTCAACAGGCAAAGGAAACCAAAAATTCACCATGGATCAACGGATCGAGTGGGGAAAGAGAGTGCCGTGGAGAATTGAAAGCGGCATTTTGGCAAGCCGAGAATGGAGGAGGAGGAGGAGGAGAAAACCCGGATATCTACATAGATGCAGCACCTGAGATGGCTGGTTGGCCCTTTATTTGGTTAGCAGGACGCACGTACCAGAGCCTAATCCAACATCAGCGCCCGTACATCGCGCCTTTCTCGCAAGGTTTCCGGGGCCAACAAGAGCCACCAGCTTTGGGCAGGTTCCCGTCGCTCATGGCCAGCCCAGAGGAAACCACAGGTTCGGCTTCGACGTCACGCGTGGAAATGTTGGGCTGGACACCGCCCGTACATAGCTCGAGCGATTGCTCGGTCTGGCATTGATTACCTGGCAGACATCGTGTATGCATAGATAGCGGCTATATAGCAGAGCGTTACCCCGCTCTACCCACTTCCTACTTGTGGCTGTAGCCGGGCCCGCAGACTTTCTGCGCTGCGATGACACTGACCTATCAAATACAGTAGCAAAAAATTAGTAAATTCACCCCTACTGTAGCTATGACTTGACCGACGGCCCTGGGCGGCGAGGTGGGGGGCTGTCCGAATGCGGCTGCTCGCGGGGCACCATTACGACTGCGGGAAACACACACAATTCTGCACACATCTGATCGTCCTCGTCCATCTATCAATCTCCTACAATACCTCACCCGTGCTGGGCCGGTGACTCCTCGGCAAAACCACCGCTCTCCGCCTCCGCCCGTCCTAACCCCGCCACGAACCGGAAGAAGAAGAAGAGAAACAAAGAAACAAAACAGATGCGCCGCTCGCTGATCAGCGCCGCTTCCCGCAGCGTACGGCTGCGCGCGCCGAGGCAATACAGCACGGTTCTCGGTTCGTCAATCGCAACGAAAGATGCACCGCCGCCGCCGGTGTCCAGCAGCCCCGTCGGCAGCGGCAGCAGCGCGGGCTCGGTGTTGCAGCGTGCGATGGCCGCCACGGCTCCCAGGAATGACTGGACGAAGGAGGAGATCAAGGAGATCTACAGCACGGGGCTGATGGAGTTGGCATTCGCAGCCGTGAGTAAACACACACGCGATAGCACGCCTCGTTTTGCAAGAGGGGGCTGATTCCCCGGCTGTGCGCTTGTCTACAGGCCACTGTGCACCGCCGCTTCCACGACCCGACCAAGATCCAGCTCTGCACGCTCCACAACATCAAGACCGGCGGCTGCAGCGAGGACTGCTCGTACTGCTCGCAGTCGTCGAAACACAAGACGGGGCTCAAGGCGACGCCGATGGTGTCGGTGGACGAGGTGCTCACGGCCGCGCAGAAGGCGCGCGACAACGGCAGCACCCGGTTCTGTCTCGGGGCGGCGTGGCGCGACATGCGCGGGCGCAAGACGAGCCTCAGGAACGTCAAGGAGATGATCAAGGGCGTGCGTGGCATGGGCATGGAGTGCTGTGTCACGCTCGGCATGGTCGACGCCGACCAGGCGAAGGAGCTCAAGGACGCCGGGCTCACCGCCTACAACCACAACGTCGACACCTCGCGCGAGTTCTATCCGACCGTCATCACCACGCGGTCGTACGACGAGCGGCTGGCCACCATCAGCAACGTCCGCGAGGCGGGCATCAGCGTCTGCTCGGGCGGCATCCTGGGCCTGGGCGAGAAGCCCGAGGACCACATCGGCCTCGTCTACACGCTGTCGACGCTGCCGGAGCACCCCGAGTCGGTGCCGATCAACGCGCTGGTGCCGATCAAGGGCACGCCGCTGGAGGCAAACACCCCGCTGCCGTTCACCGACATCCTGCGGACGGTCGCGACGGCGAGATGTGTGATGCCCGGCTCCATCGTCAGGCTGGCGGCCGGGAGGATCGCGATGAAGGAGGAGGAGCAGGCTCTGTGTTTCATGGTGGGCGCGAACGCGGTGTTCACGGGAGAGAAGATGTTGACGACGGACTGCTCCGGGTGGGACGAGGACCAGGCCATGTTGAAGCGGTGGGGCATGTCCCCGATGGAGAGCTTTGCGAAGAGGCAGGCGGGCGGATGCGCCGTCTAGGCGCCTGTGGTTGGCGGAGGCGAACGAACAGCTTTGTTTTTTTTTGTCTTCTTCAAAAACTCTTCAAAAACGATAGCCAAAATGAAGCGCATCGTAGCGAAAAATACAGGACTGCTATGTACTCCACGGCGTCTCACAGCTTCGCCGTCTTATCCGCTGCTGCTGCCCCCTTCCGCTCCTCCTCCACCCACTCACTTATCCGCGCCACCAATCCGTCGATCTCGTCGTGAGTATTCGCCGAATGGACGCAGATCCGCACTCGCTCCTTTCCTCGCGGAACGGTGGGGTAGACGATCGGCCTGACCAGGTACGATCCGTCCTGCAGATACGTCGCCAGCAGCCTCGGCTTTGGCGTCAGCACGGAGACGATCGGGGTGTTGATCTGGCCCGGGTTCTGCAGGACGCAATCGGGACTGCTGGGGAGGCGCGACAGCCGGCCGTGGAGGTGTTCGATCGACCCGTGGAGGCGGTCCTGGGCCTGCAGACCAAACGTCCCCTGGCGTCAGACCCGAGTCACGCAAGAGGTTGGGATCGAGGCGTCACTGACTTCGCGCGTGTCGCCGTTCCAGAGCAGGGTGAAGGCCGACCGCACGGCGGCAAGTGCGGGCAGCGACAGGGACGTGGTGAAGATCAACGTGCGTGCGTAGTTGATCAGATACTGCCGCACGAGCGGCGCGCAGAGGACAATCGCTGCGTATATGTGCACGTGAGCGACAGCTTCGGGAGCGCGGGGTCGGGAGCGCCCCACCTCCATTGCAGGCCAGTGCCTTCCCAAAAGTATGGAGCCGCGCAAAAACCTTCTCTTCCAAGCCCAGCTCGCACACCAATCCCCTGCCCAAGTCCCCGTACACACCGGTGGAATGTGCCTCGTCGACGACCAGGTAGCCATTGCGGCCCCCAAACACGTCCTCGACCGTTGCCGCGATCCCCTTCAGCGGCGCTAGGTCTCCGTCCATGGAATACAGCGTCTCGACAGCCACAAAGACGTTCCTCTCGCCGCCCCTCACCAACGGATCCCCCTCCACCAGCGCCCTCAGCGCCGTCTCCAGCGCATCGACGTCGTTGTGTTTGAACGGCACCCTCTTGCCGGCCCGTGAGAGGCGCACGCCCTCGTGGACGCTGGCGTGGATCAGCTCGTCGTAGACGACGACGTCGCCGGGCTGGGGGACGCAGGCAAAGAAGCCGGAGTTGGCGTCAAAGCCGGAGTTGAACAGTAGTCCGGCACGGCCGCGGAGGAAGCGTGCGATGTCGGCCTCGAGCTGCTCCGCGTAGACGGAGTTCCCGTCGAGGAGACGAGAGCCGCCGCTGCCGAGGGGCGCATGCGCGGTCCGCGACAGCTCGCGAGCGAAGCCGGCGCGGAACGACGGCGCCACCGAGAGCGAGAGGAAGTCGTTGCTCGAGAAGTCGATGCTCCCCGCCGGCGCCAGCGTCAGCGCCCGGAAGCTGGAGAGCTGCTGCCGCCGCTGCAGCGCGGCCGCCATCGACCGGTCGAGAGACGTCGGAGGCGACATGTTCTGGTCCTTGCGGGCGACGTTGGTTGCAAGACTGTCCTGTCTGTCAGTCTGTCTGTCCGTCTCACGTACGGAATCGATCCCTCGGGCTCAAGGTCGCGTCCTCGAGCTCCGAGGATGCATCGCGACCGCCAGACGAACAGCCGGTCGTGCGCCCGCATCGAGTACGCTGCAGACAGTACTCGCTCACTTGCCGTTAGTGGGCGGGGGTTTGTTCGATTCGACATGGGTGAAGAAAAAAAACTTTCAGATAGCACGGTCCGGGGTCATGCATCGATAGGATTTTTTTGATTTTTCTTTTTCCCTTTGGGCCTGCACACGAAATGATTCCTGGAAACGTCAGTCTGCAGGATAGATACCGATGGGGGGGGAACCAGGTGGGGAAACGACTCACACAAACAGCCAGCATCTGTATGGCGGCCACCCGGTACCCAGACGGAGGCTGAAGCCCTTTCAGTCGTGAAAACTCTGCAGCTAGTGCCCCGCCGAGTGACGTTCTGTGAAGACATGTGAGCGATATGAGGACCCCGGGGTTTAACCGTGATCATGGAATACCGGGCGTGTCTTTGTCGAACCCAAAGCACACTTCTTCTCCTTCAAGTTATCGGTCCATCTAGACTGAGGACCGGCCCACACGCCAAGAATGCCAACTGCCTACTTCGCGGTCTCAGACATGTTACCTCGGTGATATATAGGCATGCCGTAACAGCACTTTCAGCTACGGTCATAGAACCTTGAATACACGGCTTCCCGTCCGCTCAGCCCTAGTTAAGCAAGGTATCGCCAGGTTAGTACTGCAGTGGGTGACCATGCGGGAATCCCTGGTACCGTAGTTTTTTTTTTGCCAGCCTCGCCCGAAATTCCTCTATTCAATTTTTACACAGAATACTGCCTCCAAATCTCAACTTTTTCCCGGCTGGGACACGGGGGCTGAGATCCGAACAGTTCGTAGAGGGAAAGCAGAACTTCGTGCTGATGCGAAACGCAGACGGTCAGCTGCCTATCTCACCCTAGATATCGATAGTTAGTGGTGCCGCGCCCTCTGCTTGCTCGATCTGCCGAAACGACTCGATTTACTATTCCACGGGAGTAAAGCCATACACAGAAGCTCACTTGGCCAGTCGCCGCCCCGGCGAAAAATCCCCAGTGCTCCGGATATCGAAAGGATTGCATCGGAACGCGGAGGAGCACTGGCAAGAGCTCGGGGCGAATGGCGACCGCGCGTGGAATGCGAGCTGTCTGCGGAGGGAACGATCGAGTGGGACGGACAGACGGCGGAGCAAACAACGTGCGTGTCGAAAACTTGGGTCCGCGAATGACGGGCGGAAGAGGAAACACGTCTTGGACGCGAACGTCCTTGGAGGGATGTCGCGTGATCGTTCCTGTACCGGACCGATGCACAGTCCGTCCGGCACGGCTAGGTCGCTCGTTTTCCAGATTCCGCGTGGAGCACGTGTGTAAGGCGGCGCCCCGGCCACCGCGCGCCCATGCACACCCCCTGCCACGCTCGATCGGAAGCAACCGACTCCGCCCCCATAAAACTTCCCCTTTTTTCCCCTTTCCCTTCCGCATTGGCGGATCTCCCTCCACGACACGACAAGAAGAAAGACCGTCTCCCCCTCCTCCGCAGCAGCCCGACGAAGTCCGAAAAAAAAACAAAAAGAAAACAACAACAACAACAACAACAATAACAACAACAACAACAATAACAACAACAACAACAATAACAACAACAACAACAAAACAACAACAAAAACAACAACAAAACAATGCGGACACTCTACATCCTCGGCCTGCTGGTGCCGCTGGTGTGCTACATGCTGGACTCGTCGCTGCCAAAGTACTACATGTTCGACCCGGCGCGGCTACAGGAGCTGTCGCGGGCGTCGGTGGCGGCGGGGGCCGGGAACGCGACGGTGGTGCTGCACCACCTGGTGGACGCGCTGCAGCAGGAGTACGGGACGGCGCACGTGAACGGGATCGAGAAGGACAAGTGGTTCTTCAAGTGAGGCTCTCTCTCTCTCTCTCTGTGTTCCCGCCGAATCCCTCCCCCCCCACTTTTTTTTTTCTGACCCGGCTTCGCAGCAACGCGGGCGGCGCCATGGGCTCGATGATAATCCTGCACGCGTCGGTCACCGAGTACCTGATCCTGTTCGGCACGCCGCTGGGCACCGAGGGCCACTCGGGCCTGCACCTGGCGCACGACTACTTCACGATCCTGGCCGGCGAGCAGAAGCGGTTCCAGCCGGGCGAGATCGAAGCCACGGTGTTCCGGCCCGGCGACCAGAACTACCTCGCGCGCGGCGACGCCACCCAGTACGTGCTCAACGGCTGGGCACTCGAGCTCGCCCAGGGCTGGATCCCCAGCATGCTGCCCTTCGGCTTCCTCGACACGTTCACCAGCACGCTCGACTTCCCCAACCTCTGGAAGACCGTCCGCCTCACCGCCGTCAACATGGTCGGCCAGCTGCTCGTCGGGAAGTTCTAGGCGGGGGAGTGTGGAGTGGAGTGGATGGGATGAAGCCGGATACCCCCGCGGGATATATATATGTATGAATTGTGTTGATAATGTCACGTCACGCCACGGAACGGCTCGGAAAACATACGTAGGCATTGATGTTTGGGGGGCTCTCGTTGTCGATCTGGCAACGTGTCAATAGAGAAGCAGACAAAAGGAGGCGGTTCTCCAGGGTGTTACCCGTCATCTCCGGGCGCCATTGAAAACCCGATTGGTCCCACATCGCTAGTTGTGGAATTGCGACAGGATCCAAAACTATCACTCGCAGATTGCACCCTTTGTTTTCCTATTTGGACTTTGGCAGTTAATGCCTGCCGCCTCTTCGGCTTTGCTTCTGTGCCTCCGAAGACCCCCAAACACAACGTGACGAATCCCGGCGCGAAGCACGCTGACACCATCCACACATGGCCGGCCCGCTCCTGCCGCGCCCAAGCGACGGCGCCTCGGCCTCGCCGAGCGCGTCCTCGCCCCCGCCTTGAAACGCACGTTCGGCGGGCTCGGCGCCATAGGCAAACCGCCCCCCACCGCGCCACCACAAGCCGTCTTCAAGAAACCGGCCGTGACGGCCACGGCCTCTCCGCGACGGCCGCGCGCGCCCCCTCCTCCGGTTGTGCGCGAAGCTTCGCCTGAGCTCGACGACGCCGCGAGAGCGCGCCGGGCGCAGGAGGACGAGATCGCCGCCGACGAGCTCGCCATCACTCGGCTCGAGGCGGAGATCGAACGACCGGAAGCCGCTCAGGCGCAGGAACGCGCGAAAGCGAGGAACCAAGATGAGATGATGTATGCGCGCCCCCCTCTCCCGCGAGTGTGTCTCCGCTGATGACGAGAAGTGCGCGCCTGCTCTCGGCCAATGACGCTTCGTTCGCTTCCCTCCCCCCCGCGCCTACGTTCGACTTCCAAGCCGCCGTCGCGGACCCGGAGATGCCGTCCGCGCTGCCGCTCGCCGTCTCCGACCCGCTGCCGCAGCTCCGCGCGTTCTCGGCACTGACGTTCTCGCGCTTCCTCGTGTCGGCCGTCCGCCAGGTGCGAGCCGGCGCCACGAGATCGCCGGGTACGCGGGTGCGCCCGCGGCCGCACTGGGGTTCAAGCTGGCCCTCGTCGTCGCGCGCGGCGAGACCGTCGAGGAGCTCGTATGCTCGGTTAGCTAGTGGACGCGCGCCTGCGATCCGAATACACTGCTCTGGGCGCTCAGTACATACTAGCCCCTGGCCGTCAAGCGCGCGAAGACCTGGGCCCGACTGTGCTGGCGCTATCCGGCGCTGCTGTCGCAGTACGCGCCGAGGAACAGGACGCGCGGCAAGGGGAAAGCGTACAAACCGTCGCCCCGCGAGATCAACGCACTCCTGGGCGACAGCGTGCTCCGCTTCCGGCTCGCGAGCGGCGCCGGGAAGGGGGGGCTGCCGCAGGAGTTTGTTGTCCGCTGGAACATCAGAGTCAACGACGTCGACGAGGCCGTGAGCACCGTCGACGGCGATGCGCGCGTTCTCTATGTCTGTGAGTGCCCTCCGCTTCCCCCCGCGCCGAGGAGCGCGAGACTAAACCGGGCATTCTTTAGGGACGCACATCGACGCGGACGGGAGCTTGCCTAGAGTGGCGCCGCTGCTCAAGGACCTCGTCGCCGAGCGGGGCGTCTTCGCGGCCGTCAAGTGCATGGTCGAGCTGCTGTCTCTGGACGAGAAGCCGCGCGACAGAGCATCGACTGTCTGTCCAACTGTCTGTCTATCAGTCCGTCTGCCTTTTTGCGATCCGCATAGGTTTGGCTGGCATTTGAAGCAGGTGTCCTGCGTCAACGGTAATTTTTCTTCCTTCGCGCCTTCGATGCCTCGTTGCGCCGGCGGAGGAGTTCGCCGTGACTGACATACCTACTGTCTTGCCGCCGCTCGTGCCCTAACCCTTGTGACCTCTGCATTCCGCGGTTCGGTTGGAGGAGCAAATGCTGGGCTTTTGCGGAAGTGTCTCTGGTTCCCGAAATGCAGCTCGACGACGTAACAAACCATGCATGTCCGGCAGCGGGAAATGTATCCATCCACGGGGCCCGGGTGCACTAACTATCACTCGAGCGTAGCGTTCGTCAGTTTAATCGTCCATCGCCCACGGACCAGCGATATTCCTCCATCCGCTCGGCGGGGGGGCCGGTCTGCCGGAGGAGGCAGTTAGGAACCCGCGATCTCGAAACCGGCACCAGGTGTCGGAGGGACGCAGCCCGTTCCGGCCGTGTCCGGCGAGTGATCCGTCATGCGTGCGCTCGCTCGCTTCGCACTCCAGAGGGCGGAGGGAAACGCCGAGCATCAAACCGACGCCGCCGGATCCGGACACCACTCGCCAGGCCTGGGACACCACCTGCCAGATCTGCGTCCGAGTTCTGGCCCCCGCTCGCTCTCCAATCGTGCAGCGGTCAGTGAAGAAGGCACCCTACTCGAAGTCCTCCAGGATGATACCACCCAGCAGCGCGCGGAGGACGTACACGCGCGCCTCCTCGAGGGAGACGAGGTATTCGAAGGAGGAGAGGTAGCTAGCGACGCTCCGCCGCTTCGCGTGCGACACGGACAGCAGCTCCTCGCCCTCGTCGACGTCGTTGTCGGGCATGTAGAACTCGAGGACGTGGCTGGCGTCCTGTTGTCGATACCGTCTCCAGCTGCGCCTGACAGCTGTCGATGTATTTCTCGCAGGCATTGACTCGTTCTTTTCACCCATGGCCGTCTGCGCCTGCTTCCGCTGCCTTCCATCCCGAAGTTTTCGAATTTTCCTGACTGGCATGACTGGATAAGAGGATTCTGGACACAGTTTTGTTAGAGGAGCCGGAAACCCTCGACGCGGAGCTGCTACAAGAGGAGGAGGCCGAGGCAAAGGCGGAGGCGGAGAGGGATCGACCGGGACTCACCACATCCACCGGCGGGGTCACGGCTCGACAGCGGTGCGACAGGGTACTCGCTCGTGTGGAAGAAGGGCCAGACCTGGGCGGGCATCAAAACCCACATGGGCTACAACCAGGAGGACTATGGCGCAGAGTGTGCCATGCTGGCAAGGGCGCTGGAATCGGCCTCGCAAAGGCAGACAATGCCAGAGCGGGTCACGATTTTCACCGACGCCCAAGCCGCCATCAGACGGATGGCATCGGAGGAGACTAGCCCCAGCCAACAGTACGCGCTCCAGGCTAGGAAGCATATCGCTGCACTGCGGCGCGCCAGGCCGGGTGTCATCATTGAGATCAGATGGTGCCCGGCGCACAAAGGTGTGGAAGGCAATGAGAAGGCGGACGAGTGGGCGGAAGTTGCGGCGGAGGAACCAGACACCCACGGGGCAGAATGGCTGAACTGCTCTGACCGGACGGAGGCACGCCCAATGCCACTATCGCGATCCCTCGCAAAGATTTCGGAGAAAAAAATGGTTGGAAGCATGACGATGGGCTGGGGGCCGGGCCTCCAGACGGAAGTACAAGGTGCCGGAAAGCCACAAGCCGGACGGCACGATTGCTGGGAGTACCAAGAGGCTCGCTTCAAGGCACTACCAGCTGAAGACAGGGCACTGCCCACCGGACAGTACCTACACTGGGCTAAGGTTCGCCCCACTGCCCAGTGCTGGTGGTGCCAGTGCCCCTCGCAAACGAGAGACCACCTCTTCAAGGTGTGTCCGGAATGGAGGATGCAGCAGAAGATTCTGTGGGCGGAGGTGCAGAAGGAGACTGGGAGGTGGAAGAGCCGGTGGAAGATCCGGGACCTTTTGGCAGATGGGCGGTGCAGTCAGGCGGTGCTGGACTTCCTTTCGTCCACGGATGTAGCAAGGCTAGTGCCACCTGGGGGAGAGAGACGCGGGGGAGCGAGGCGTTAGAGTGGGAGCTCCGGGGGAGCCAAGAGCGGGATGAGGAGAGGGAGGCGGAGGCGGAGGAGCTGGGTGCTGAGGTGGGGACCGGGGAGAAGTTACCACTGTTCCTACCCACGCCCTCCTTCATGGCATCGGCGGACGAGGAGTAGTGGAGGGGTCACGCTTTCCTTTGCTATTCCCTTTGTCATCATTTTCTCTCGGGACAGGTCTGGGCGGAGGGCAATAGGGGAGCTTGCAACGTGCCGCCACCGCGCGGACAGCGGACGGGAAGAACGAACAAAATGTACGCCTCCATAGTCTAGACAGGCTAAATGCGAGTGCGATTGAACAAAAAAAAACCCCCCTACCAAAGTCCAAATACTTATATATATTAAAAAAAAAAAAGGGTGTGGCATCCCGCAATCTGCGAATGATGGTTTTGGATCCTGTCGCAATTCCACAACCAGCGATATAAACCCAATCGAAGTTTTTAACGGAGCCATTCAATTTATTGACTCGAGCCTCCCCATCTGCCGACTCGATTAAATTTATTTTTACTGAGCCGAGTCATTCTATTTATTGACACGAGTCATTCCATGTATTGACTTGAGTAAATTCTATTAATTGGGTTGAGTCGTTCTGTTTATTGACTCGAGTCAACTCTGTTTATTCACGCGAGTCATTCATTTTATTGTCACAGCCCGAGTGAGAAAGTATGCTAGGCGACCGTCATGATCATTTCTTACCCCCCCCCCACCACCACATCGTATGATAAGCCCAATTTAACAGAGAAGCCAACCAAAGGTATGTTGATCGGCTTCTTTTTAGCTCTGAACCGATACAAGAAGGAAGAAGATTTCTTGTATTGTATGTACATATATCAAGCTTTGTGGGGGGGGGGGGGGGGTCACTGGACGGTGCAAAAACTACGATACTTTCGATGTCAAACAGTCATCGTCAACTAAAATCCCGACTTATCGCGCTCACACTTAAGGCGCTCCCATTTTAACACACCGAGGATTGGCTCCTCTGCGGATGTTTTTTTTTTTGCGACTCTGTCTATCCTATCTATCTACGATATGGCGACGGAGCAAGAAATGACCGGAGCGATCTCTTGGCACATTTTCTCCACTCGGGCTTGCCCTAACTACAAGCCGAACAACTTGAGTCAATAAACGCAGTGATTCGAATCGACAGACAGAATGACTTCGAGTCAAACAAATAGAATCGCTCGAGGCAATAAATTGAATGATTCGAGTCGCTAAATAGGTCGCCTCAGCCGACAATTCGCTTCGCGTAGGTATGTAGCGGACCACCCACCCACCGCCCCATCGGTGTTTTGTGAATTACTCAACAGGTGGTAGTGTGTAAGTACACTGGTGAATCACGTGAAGTCATTCGGCTCACGGGATATCACCCGCACTTGCGATCCGAATCAGAGACGACGCTCAGCCATCGTGGGCGGAAGGAGCAGTGGACTCGGCTGCGGTAAGGCTGTGTCCGCGCACGGCGCGTCGTTCTGTCCATCCGTCGCCAACTGTTGGCTGCCGTCAGCGCAGAAAGCAGAGAGGTGGCGGCTGGTCTGTGCGGTCACTAACAGCCAGTGCTGAGCTCTACTAGCAGCGGATGCGACCATCGCTGTCTCTTTGCTTCGACGAACCGAACTGCTGGACAGTGGCCGGTTGACACGGCTACCGGTGGGCTGGTGCACGGTTGACTGCGCACCGACTTCGACATCACTCCATTCGCAGCGTTAACTAAACAGCAAAAAGCCGGACTCCGCATCTCATAAGCACCGCACACCCAACGCGCACACAAAACCCCGTGCACTTAGATACATAACCAGGAACAAAAAAAGCCAACCGAGAAAAAAAAAACCAACTGAAAAAAGAAACACACTCCAATGAAAACCGAAACAAACTGATCCAACAGATGATAGAAAATGAAATGAAATGAAAAAAATGAAAAATGAAAAGAGAAACACCATATCGCCAACTTTTAACTCCCAACTTCCATCACGGACTGCCCGCTCGGTGGTGGTGGAGCGGCGGCGGCGAGGGCGACACATGTGGCGAGTACTCAGTCGACTGCTGGAGCAACGGCGATGGGTGGGTGTGCGGCTGGGTGTGCGGCTGGGCCTGGACGTGCGCGTGCGGCGGCGAGTATTGCGCGTGCTTGAGGCCGGTCCGCTCCGGCTCGAGGCCGATCTCGCGGTTGACACGGCGCATCGAGGCCTTCATGCGGCGGTAGGCGTACAGGCCCACAGTCTTATCGATGAACAGGACTAGCAGCGCGTCAGTCGGTGAGCAGCATCAGGAGTACCAGCCGGACCACGTACCAACGAGGATCATAAGGCAGGCGGTTGGAATCGGCCACAGGCTGTTGATGAACTGGTCGTACAATCCCTGGTTGATCTTGATGCGCTCGATGCAGATGAACATGATGCCGACGGTGAAGCGGAGGCCGACCGAGAAGTAGTCCCACATGTCCTTGCTGCGGCGGACGAAGAGGCCCATGATGCCGTACATGAAGAAGACGACGGCAAGGGCGCCGTAGAAGTACTGGAATACCAGAGCGTAGAGCCTTGACACCTCGTCGGTTAGCACGGGATCATCGCGGGGGGATCGACGGATGGGGGGTCTGCCGACCTTTGGACCGGGAACTCGGCTACCATCCTATCGCCCAAGACGGCCTCGAGTGACGTCCCGTTCGTCTTCGGGTAAGGGATCTTCATGCCGTAGAATTGAGCGTGAGCACGAGAGATGTAATAATTCAGCCAGAGCGTCTCGTTGCGCTGCTGTTGGCCCCATGCGTTGACGTCGGCGTTGGTAAGATTGGTGATGATGCCGTTGATGAAGGAGTAGTTCTTGACGAGCTCGATGGCGGTGCCGTCGTCGTAGAGATACCGGGCAAAACCGCCCATCAACTGCATGCGCTGGCGGTTACCGACGTTGGGGTCGGTGGCGCTGCTGTAGGCCGAGTCCCACGCGAACTTGACCGCCCGCCGGCTCTCGATGAAGGCCCAGTAAGTGGTCAGTTGGCGGAGACCCTCGACGGAGAGCACGACGGCGAGGTGGAATGGGAAGTGGAGACAGGTCCAGATCTGCTGGCGGATGGAGCCGTAGTGCACGTGCTGCGGTGTGTAGTCGAAGTAGAACATGTAGAGGAAGTACTATCCACCTTGTCAGCAACGCCAGCGTAGCCTGCACGGGGCAGGATCGTAGGGCCGGTCACTGACCACTATGCCGATGGACGCTCCGACGATGCAGAACGTGCTCACGCTCCAGCCCACGCCAGACGTGGCACCCTTCTCGACGGCGTTGACGGCCTTGAGCATGACGATGATGCCCTCGCCCATGACGATCAGCGTGAGCAGACTCATCCGCTCGATGAGATGGGTGCGCTTGAAGCCGATGTCCTTCCAGACGGTCGAGGCGCCGCAGACGGTCACCAGCTCGATGAAGATGATGGGATACCAAGCGACCCAGCTCATCCTGGAGTAGGTGTTGAAGCTGAACCAGAGCTGCTGGCGCGTAAGCATGCGCGCGCAATCGCTCCGAGCACTCGCGGAAGGACACTTACCGCCAGATATCCGAAGCCACAGAGGAGCATGACGACCGAGTGGATGACCAGCGGCGTCGTTCCCTTTCGGTAGCGCTTGGAGTAGTAGGCAGCGACGCCGTACTGCACGCCGAGCGCCCAGCGCGAAGCCATCAGCGTCACGCACATCGACTTGAGGTTCATCATGTGGGTCGTCAGCGACGGATCCAGCGGATTCCACGCGAGCGTAGTCGCCGCGAAACCGATCATGACGCCGAAGTGCACCAGCTTGACGGTGCGTTCGTAGACCGAGTCGACCGAGAAGCGGATATCGTAGAGCGTCGTCTGCAGCCATGTGAACCACAGGATGATGAAGAAGAGGACGTACGAGCCCAAGGCTAGGGAGAGAGATTGGGGTCAGTCCGGGCCACCACGGGAGGGGGGGGGCTGCGTACACTGGTAATCGGTCACGTAGTGCACCGCGGTCACCGTCGTCAGATTGGCGACGAAGAATAGATCGTAGAACAGTTCGCCGGACGAGGCTTCCTCCGCTTCAATCTTTTCCTGGATGTCTCTGTTGCGCTTGGTGCTCTCGGTGGTCATGACGGACGCACTGCTGCTGGCCAGGATCGGCTCCTTCTCGTCGCCCTGCGGGACGGCGTGGTGGCCACTGGCGCCGTGCACCTGCGGGTGGCCATGCTTGCCGTGGTTGAAGAAGTGCGTCAGGGGGTCCGCGATCCACGGAAGCAGCTGTGCTTTCCGCTGGCCGAGCCGTTGCCTAGAGCGATGCGGTCTCCGGTCAGCGCCGACGCATCAATGGACGGATCCGACGGAGACGGTGGACTCACTGCTCGGCGGTGGTGTACGCCGCAGTCATTCGTTCAGATGCGGAAGTGGTGGTGGGGGGGTTTTTTTTTCTTTGCGGTTGGGAGAGTTGCGTAGTGTGCTGTGTGTCGGCGGGGGTTGAGGAGCGGAGGAGGAAGCATTATAAGGGTTCGACGGGTACGAGCTGTTGTTCCGGCAACACAGACGGCCACTGCCACTGCCTGCCACTGCCCACTGCCCACCGTCCACCGTCCACTGCCCACCGTCCGCCGTCCACCGTCCACCGTCCACCGTCCACCGCCCTTGCCGTTGCCTCGAAGTGACTTTCCTGAGCCCCGGCGTGCATTGTCATGCATGCGCTGGGGGAGGGGGGGGGGGGGGGGGGGGGACCCCAAATAACCACCCGAC
>Ga0307516_10002242_pt1 | contig 26130 bp, 43 predicted proteins | sample 19_EM_MG_FD_203310 | JGI IMG/M metagenome (GOLD analysis project Ga0307516, IMG submission 203310) | Populus trichocarpa ectomycorrhiza microbial communities from riparian zone in the Pacific Northwest, United States - 19_EM | ecosystem: Host-associated > Plants > Roots > Unclassified | place...
AGATTGGCTTGAAGGGCGTTTAATCTGATTGGGGTATGGGTTTGAAGACCGGGACTTACCTCCGCCCTGTGAACCCAGTACAGAGCTCCCTCTGGATGCATGAGGGGAACCCAATCGTCGGAAGCAGAATCACTAGGAACTAGAGTAAGCACGAACACGGCATCCCGCTGTTGAACGCAAGAGCTCACCGCACGAATTCTGTGGTAACAGGGGGGAAAACGTGGGGGTGAATTTTGTCTTCGATGACGACCCTCTGTTTCTCATATCTGTCGATCGCTACCATGGGACGCAGGCTACCTTTCGACTGGGTCGGTGACGTGGGGCCGGAACTGGCGGCAGTGCTGGGGCGGTCACGGTGAAGCTGAAGGGATGCCCGCGACTCGGGTTGAGGAAGCTCCGGAGGCACATCGTGCACACTCTGGCGGGGTGATGCAGGGGTAGACGACCTAGGCCTACGCTTCGACGTATTCCTCATTGGTGAACGCCTTGGTACTCGAGTTTTCGGTCTCGAAGCACGATATGGTTCATGAGAAGCCACGGAACCCGCGACAGACCCTGGGCGAAGGGATGGTGCGGGAGATGAACGCCCTGGAAGTGGAGGTGCATCGAGATATCCACGTGCAGCCGCCTCTGCGCCATTCAGGCGCGAACGGTTGGAATACTGTGACGGCGGGCGAACTGAGTACTGTGATTGGGGACGGTATACCGAATATTGCGATCCCGAACGACCAGAATACTGTGAAATGGGTCGGGGAGGGACCACAGGGGGGTCAGGGCCGTGACCCTGTTGGTGTGAAGGCGAGGCGACGTGGATTGATTCTGGTTCATGGTGAAGGGTTGGAGAATCCGTTGACCTCGAAATCGGTTCGATTCCTTCCAGGAAATAGCCGTCAACACCCAAGTATTCGCGGCCGTGGTTATCTTGGGCTTCGCAAACGGTATCTTCACGGTTTAAGATCGTAGGCTGGCGGACTTGGATCGAGACGGGGGTCGGGGAGGCGATGGGAGTGTCGCCTCCAACGATTGGCGTGAGTGGGGGAGGGAACCGGCTGGCGCAGATCACTGCGGTCGGAGGTTTTGCCGGTCGATGTTCAACGCTCCGTCGTATCTCGTCCCCCCTCCCCGGGTTCTGGGACAAAATGCGCGAGCGCACGAACGCAAAAATGTACCATAGCCGCCGGGTGGAATGATCCCATCGCTTGCGGAGAAAGGTTATCAGTCTCTTTAGGAAGAGCAGGAACTGTAGAGCCAGCTTCATCCTGGCGGGAGTTGTATGTACAGTACCGTGCGGCGGGGGGGGGGAGACGGTGAGTGAGGTCGAGGCTAACCGGGTGTATATACATAATACGGCGCTCCTTACCGCATCACGTACTCGCCGGCCTCGAGGCTTGATGGGTTGCCGGTTGGGTTCCGATAGAAATTCTGAGGGTGGGAGTGGTTGTGTATTCAAAACAGTCCCCGTCACGCTTTGGTGTACTAGGAGCAACAAAGAGGAAGGGGTAAGGACGATGATTTTGGAATCAGCCCCTTCGACGAGCAGCTCTGGGTGTCCAAGCCTCGGCCCCGTCGGCGTCAGGCTTCCGGAAGGGCGAGCCTGCCTGGAACATTTTCGTCTGCTCCTTGGCGAACCTTTCCCGTAGTTCCCGGTTGCTGACTTTCGCTGGATTCACGCGCTCCTCGGGTGGTTCCGTGACGGCCTGGGCTCGTGGCCTGGGCAGGTCGACGGCTTGAGCCCCGCGCAAAGCAAGCAATTGAGCACGCTCCTCAGCCGCTTTGCCTCCAGTGTGGCGGCGTTGGCTCGGAAATAGCCTTGGGACATGCCTGGATCGTTGGGTAATGCCGTCGTGTGTACAAAAGCCAAGCTATTCACTGGGTTGTCGTAAGATGTAATCAGGGTTGAGGGTACCAGGATCGCCGCAGGACCCCCCCAGGGTAAACGCAATACTCCTCAGCATAGAAAGACACAAGAAGGCAAAGCCTCCTCAACTCGTTCTTCCACCTCGAGGGACGAATCGCTTACCAAAAGCAATACATCCTCTTCTTCCACCGTAAGGAGCGAGTCGCGTACCAAGGACGGGGCAAGCGGCCCAACCAAGACCTCAGGGACCTCCCCAAGAACAAAGGCAGGACAAAGACAAGAGAAGGAAATAACCCGCCACACGCTACGCAAATGTATCGATCTTCTTTATCGCAGTTCGAGTTCACTTGTTATAACTTTTTCGATCTGGTATTACGTTCCCGAATCTCTAACCGATACAACTGAACGAGGGAGGAGGGGCGATGAACGCTACAGTGAAGTATAACACGAAAGGAGCAGGGTACACAGCAAGCCAAGAAAAGGGGAACACGTACATCCTACACTGCACTCCCTGATTCGTCATTCTTAATTTTATTCATCTCCACTACCGTTGCACCTGGTGGGAGGTCCACAAGCGTCGCAGACGTCCGTCTCCGGGGTCTCCGGGGTCGCCGGAATCGATTGAGAGTTTCCTTTAAGGTCTCCGATTGGGAGAGCCTCTCGATCTTGCCTTGACCTCCTTCATCTCCAGCAACCCCGGTGTCTGACCTAGACTCAGAGGTCTTGCCTCGCAGACGCCCGGTGAAACCGACAAGGCCATCCTTCAAAACGTGGACTCTTTCCAAGAGACTGAAATCCCCCTTAGCCTCCAACGTGGTCCAGACACACCAAGAGATCAGCAGGACTATCATCGTGAGCACAACCCCGACTGGGAGCCTCGCCCACAATTCGCTGCTGTATAGTAGTGCCTCAAGACCGAAGGCTGTGAGAAACGCAACCGTGCTGTCAATCAACGACGTCAGGCTAACGGATCTTGTGACGGCCACCGGTTTGTCACGACTCACGCCCAGAGCAGCAGCGAATACGGTAGACTGTATAGGATCGCGAGAGTTTCGAACCCGAGCCCGAGGGCATTGCGATGGCGACTGCGGAGATATTTGTCCTATCATGGGGAGGTTGAGCGCAGTGAGCGAAGGGACGGGGGTGAGAGGGATCGGATGGGGCGGCTCACGACTTCTTCCGCAGAGTCCTGCGGTTTGGTCCGGTGCTGCCGAAGCAACAACAGGCCGGTCACGACGCTCCCGACAGACGTGATAATGGAGAGGTAACTAGCGAGTTGGGCCGGGGTGCGAACACGGTTTCCCACATCAACACTTGGTATGGCCAAGAATGCCACGTTGGCGTTCAGCAACACGGTCCCCTATAAAATAGGATGTGTAAGTCGCGCTGCAGGGTAACGAACGGGGTATACTCACATATAGGATGAATTCTGTCCAGTCAGACTGCAGCCTATTGATAAAGTGCGCCCACCTGTGCTGACAGATGACGAAGTCCGTGTAGACGGATTCCAGTCCTATCAAACGGGGTCTTAGTGGGTAAACAGAGAAAACTGGTCCGCGTGTACCTCTGAGATGCAGTTCTGGGGCATAGAATAAGAAAATTGACAGGGTCTTGATTAGGTATGTCCGTTTCGGCTGGAAACCGTATATCGTTTGGTCGTTGGTCAGGCGAGCCCCCTTCTGACCGTAAAAGTTGATGAAACGGGAATTTGCTACGGAACATACTCGTCAGGGTCCCAAGGTTCGACCGCGCACGAGCAACGACTTACTGTAGAAAGTCATCAAACGACCTAAAGATACCATGAGGAAAGCTCAACTGGATGTAGCACACCGTCGACTTACCAACTACGCAAGCAGAGAACCCATAGTTTCCGCCAACCTGTTTGATGTGCTTCACGTAGCCCAGAAGCTTGTTGAGGTTCGGTTCCGAGTAAATCGTGGTGGAGTTTGTGGAAGTCATGCAGTCTGTGTCACTCGTGAGTAACGCGACGTCCGGTACTGGACCTGACGCACCGACGCCCGCATGGAGCAAAATCCCACAGAGTTCTTGGAGGAGCTCCTCGGAAATTTCCCTGTCATGTGGGAACGCCTCCCAATGAGTCCTGGAGTTTGTTAGTTACGAAGTCGTTGTGACTTTGTAGTCGTCACTCACCAATACTGGGCTTGTAACGCATGGTCTTGTCATGCGTTTAGTTCGGTGGGTGTCTGGTGCAGTGGGGGTGGACTCACGAATGTGGGTCCTCTCGGTGACCCCACACAGGTCGTCCAGAAGACTCTCGAGGTCGAACTCGTGAAGCCAGAACAGACAACGAGTAGAATGGCGGACGAAGTAGTACGAGCAGATGGGCTCGCATGTTTCATCATCCTTCCCTAACTCCAACACCAGCTCCCAATCCACTGGTAGGGGTGGGGAAATATCCCTCAACTTGTTGATTTCCTCAACGAATTGTTCGATTTCCTGCCGAAGGTCTGGATCACACATGTTGGTGTCGGTATAGATTGGCTTGAAGCGTGTTTCCTCAGGCTGGAGTACGCGCGAGAGAACTAGGACTTACCTCCGTCCCATGCCTCCAGTACAGTGCTCCCTCAGGATGCATGAGAGCAACCCAATCGTCAGGGAGGGAATCCCTAGGAACCGTGGTGAGCGCACGCGTTCCGCTATTAATGGCAAGAGCTCACCGCACGAATTCTGTAGTCACAGGGGGGAAAATATGGGTGTTAATGACATCTTCGATGACGACCCTCTGTTTCTCATATCTGTCAATTCCCACGATGGGACGCAGTCTATCCTTCTGCGGGGCCAGTAACGCGGGGTCAAAACTGACGGTCGTGCTAGGGCGGTCACGATGAAGGGATTCAGATGTCCCCGACTCAGGTCGAGGAGGCTCCGGAGGTGCGCCGTGCAAGCTATGGCGAGGCGATGTGCGGGTAGACGACCTAGGTCTACGCTTCGACGCATTCCTCATTGGTGAAGGCCTTGGTACCCGAGTCTTCGGTCTCGAAGCGCGATACACACGAGAAGACACGGAACCCGTGACAGACCCTGGGCGAACAGATGGTACGGGAGACGAGCACCCTGGAGGTGCATTTAGATATCCACGTGCAGCCGCCTCTGCTCCGCTCAGGTGTGAACGGTTGGAATAGTGTGACGGCGGGTACCGTGGTTGTGGACGATATGAATATTGCGATCCCGAATGACCAGAATGCTGTGAAATGGGTCGGGAAGGGATGACAGGGTAGTTAGGGCCGCGGTTTTCTCGGTGTGAAGGCGGGGCGGCGTGGATTGATTCTGGTTCATGGTGAAGGGTTGGAGAATCCGTTGACCTCGAAATCGGTTCAATTCCTTCCAGGAAATAGCCGTCAACACCCAAGTATTCGCGGCCGTGGTTATCTTGGGCTTCGCAAACGGTATCTTCACGGTTTAAGATCGTAGGCTGGCGGACTTGGATCGAGACGGGGGTCGGGGAGGCGATGGGAGTGTCGCCTCCAACGATTGGCGTGAGTGGGGGAGGGAACCGGCTGGCGCAGATCACTGCGGTCGGAGGTTTTGCCGGTCGATGTTCAACGCTCCGTCGTATCTCGTCCCCCCTCCCCGGGTTCTGGGACAAAATGCGCGAGCGCACGAACGCAAAAATGTACCATAGCCGCCGGGTGGAATGATCCCATCGCTTGCGGAGAAAGGTTATCAGTCTCTTTAGGAAGAGCAGGAACTGTAGAGCCAGCTTCATCCTGGCGGGAGTTGTATGTACAGTACCGTGCGGCGGGATGGGGGGAGACGGTGAGTGGGGTCGAGGCTAACTAACGCTGCCGGGTGTATATAATACGGCGCTCCTTATCGTATCACGCACCCACTGGCCTCGAGGCTTGATGGGTTGCCGGTTGGCTGTGGGTTCCGATGGAAATTCTGAGGGTGGGGGCGGTCGTGTATTAGAAACAGTCCTCGCCTTTGGTATACTAGGAGCAACAAAGAGGAAGAGGTAAGGTCGATAATTTTGGAATCAGCCCCTTCGACGAGCAGCGCTCGGTGTCCAAGCCTCGGCCCCGTCGGCGTCAGGCTTCCGGAAGGGCGAACCCACCTGAAGCCCTTTTGTCTGCTCCTTGGAGAACCTTTCCCGTAGTTCCCGGTTGCTGACCTTCGCTGGATTCACGCGCTCCTCGGGTGGTTCCGTGACGGCCTTGGCTCGTGGCCTCTGCAGGTCGACGGCTTGAGCCCCGCGCAAAGCAAGCAATTGAGCACGCTCCTCAGCCGCTTTTGCCTCCAGTGTGGCGGCGTTCCGCCGAGTCAACTCAATCCTTGCAACGTCGGTTGTCAGTTCCTGCAACGCTAAGTTCAGCATACGGATATGCGCGGAAACAGTCTTTGGGCATACCTGGATCGTTGGGTAATGCCGTCGTGTGTGCGAAAGCCAAGCTGTCCACTGGGCTGTCGTAAGAGGTAATCAGCGTCGAGGGTACCAGGATCGGCGCAGAACCAATACGGACCTGGCAGTCGCCTCATCCCACTGACGTACTCCCATACTTCAACACCCCTGCGGTATTTCACCACCCGACGTGTCCGGCCGTCTGAAGATATACCATTTGAGCCCCTTCTTGCGACGGGCGAAGATTCAAGGATGATTCTACTTACCAGGGACCGGGTTGACATACTCATAGTACCTGTTGCCTGGATCGGAGGTTAGGGTGACATCATTCACAGCCCGCCCCTCGACGTACCCTCCAAGTCCTTTCCGACGTATCCAGTCTTACAAAACCTAAGCACAGGCTGGTCGACCCACCAAGGAGAATGGGGAAACTGACCGGTGACCGTATCCGACGCCAGATCCTGGAGAACAAGCTCGAAGACATAAACCAACAGGCGTTCGATCGGTCCAAGAAGCGCTCCGCTCCTTTACTGGTGGCGGAAGCGAATTTAGACCCGTCGGTATACACGATGTTACAAGTCTGTCTAGAACGCGTCTCCGGGCCCTACGTCGTCGTCGTCAATGTCACCGCCTTCTTGAATTTCCTTGGCCAACTCTTTCTCCCTCTCCCGAGCACCCTCAGCAGCGGCCAGCTCTTTGCGATGGGCATTCAGTGGGTATCGCATGGCCTAGGGGCGCTCGTCAGCACACTGGAGAACCAAAGCTGGGTGTGCAAAACTGACCTTGACGCTCTGATTGTGTAACTCCAGACAGTACGCTATCCTCTTCCCAAAGACCTCGCTGACTTCGGGGCCATACCCACTTTTCTGGCCATCGCATTCCATCCAACCTTGCTCGTGCACGATACGGCCCTCGATGACACCATCCCGAATGGCTTTACCGACAATATACTCTGCGTCCTCCTCGGAATCCAGATGGAGCTTGAAGCAAATATCTCGCAGCGATATCCGTGAGTACGACAGAGACAGCCGACGGATCCCGGTCTTGATGACGTTCTGCCGGAGACGCCCAATCAGCGTATATGTCCTGTCGGCCTCGAACTGGGCAGAATGTTGCGAGAGGGTCGCTTGGAATTGTGACAAAGAACCGGCTCGGACGGCTAACGAGTCGCCTTCAGTACGGGATGTCCCAAACTAACCCGGAGACTCACTTTTGACAATGTCAAAGTATCCGCTCAGTGCCTTCTCAAGAACCGGGTGCCTGAACAAGCCGCGCTCAGGAATATCACCCATAAGAAGCTCGACCACCGCCGAGAGCTTATGAACTGCTTGATAGAATCCTGGGGCAGTCTTCGCAGGAGGAGCACGCCTGATGGCTTGCCTCAGGTTGGTATGCGCCTCGGTGTAATTGAGCTGGACGGCTTTGATACGGCCAAGATAATAGTGATAACGAGCAAACTGAGGGTTGCTGGCCGACGTTGGGAACGTAGTCTTCGACACCAGCTTGTCAGCTTGGTCGTACAGGCTGTAGTGAAGGTAGTTGCGTAGCAATCGGTTAATGAGCGATGCCTGAGTCTCGTCATCGTGACGGAGAGAAGCAGTTCTTTGAGCAGCGAGGAATAGTCTGACAAATTGTCAGTTCAGACGCCTAACAAACTGTGGGGTTGGACATACGGACGAGCCTCCGCCAGATCTCCGGCGAGTTCATACGTCCTTTCCACGACATACCAGACCTTGGCAGCGATTGGATCCATGCTTCGGCGGTTAAGAGCCTGCATCTTTGCGATGGTCTCTTTTACGAGAGCCATTGCCTCCGGGTATGTTTCCGGTTTCGTCAATAGATGATGGATCAACAGGAGTTGCAGGTAAATCTGGATTTCCGGCACTGGATCCGATGTAGGGGGTTTGGTGGTCGGGACGTCATCCACGTCCATAGTTTCCTTTGTCGGGGCTTCAGGCAACCACGAGAGCAACGAAGCCCTCACAGACGAATCTACGCCAATATTAGACATGCACGGGGGAGGAGTGGTTGTATACAGGTATACCGGTGGGGTAAACTTCCTGAATGGCCTCCCGAAGGACAGCATCGTCAAGCCTTTTCTTCAAGGCAGTGAACGAACGGAGCACGCGGTGGGTGAACCGGGGTTCCAACGACCAGACGGCCTTTTCGATAAGAGCAATGTTTGATTTGATTTCAGCAGCTGGAGTGGGAGGAGGAGGAGGCTCCTTGGCGTCCTTCTTGTCCTCGGACTTGTCCTGAGTGGTATCCGTGGGTTTCATCTCGACGTCGGCCATGGTGGAGGAAGTGGTCGCTGTGTAGATCACTCGGGGATGACGCGTACGCGTTCAATCTTCAATCCCAAGGGCGGTCAGGTGATGTTACCTAGTGATTTGATCTATTTTCAGACTCCATAGCTCAGTGGTTAGAGCATACGATTGCAGATCGTGTTGTCCCGTGTTCGAACCACGGTGGGGTCTCCATCTTTTTGCCGCCACTAAGCATCCGCCCCGGTCCGAACGTGGCACGCGCTCAACCTGTCACCTCATCGACTACCTTCATCATGAAGTCCTCAATATCGGCGGTGCTGCTGGGTTTTGTCGCCTCGACGTACGCGGCCGTCCTCACTCTCCAGTCTCCCAGATTCACCGTCTCTTCTCCGGGCGGAGAGCAGATCCGTTCAGAACCGTACGTGTCACCTGTCGATCTCATGTTGGTGGGCGAGCGCAGTTGAGGCTGACGTTCGCGCTCTAGTATCTCGTTCACCACAAATCCTCCACCAGTCCAGCTCGGTCCACAGGATGTTCTGAGAGTTTCATTCCAGATCACCGAGAAGGAAAAAGGAACTGGCGTCCAGCCACATCAGGCGTTCCTCATGTTCCATGACAGCATTTCTGGGGAGGACGGCATCCAACCTGTCCGAGTTGCGGCCAGTGGCAAGGCCAAATTCGAATTGGTGAGTTTGGGTTATTTCGCGTCCCATGACGACCTAACGCGGCCCAGAACATGGCACGCCCCAAAAGTTCTCTCCCACCAACCTCCCCCGACTCGACGCTGAAGGTGTCACTTATCATTGGGTCATTCGTGCACCAACCCCTCACGGTTCACCTCTTTGATCTCGTTGTCCCTGCCTCGCAGCCCGTCGTCCCACACCCAGAGGAAATCCACTACCAACCACAACCCGGGATCGAACACACTTTCCGCCCGGAGCAGAAGACGCCACCGGCCTTCATCTCTGCTTTGTTCTCGGCTCTCGTGCTTTCGCCTTGGGTAGTCCTCCTCGGGCTGGTAAGTTCTTTCACCCGTTTTACCGGAGTTCTGGCTTACGTTCCGGTACGCAGTGGTCACAACTTTCCCCCAAAGTTCCCCACTTGTTCTCCCCAAAAATCATACCATTCACCGCTACCTTAGGCGCCTTCGAAGCCCTGCTGTTTTGGTACTGGCTTGACCTGAAGTTGGGTCAAGTCCTATTATACGGCGCCGGTCTCGGAATTGTCGCAGTTCTCACCGGCAAAACGGCGTTGGTACAAGTAGGAAAACTGAGGAAGAGTTCGAAATGATATACACTCCATCACTCCTTACTTCTCAGTCAATGGATTCGACAAACGAGTGGATAGGATATACTGAGTAATCACATGTTGCGTACGGACAAGGCAGAACGAAGCCCTACAGACCAACCACTCCGAGGAGAGTGCCCACGACACCGGGGAGCACCTCGGTAATGACCTTTGTAAGGCGGTCGCCCAGCACAGGACCGGGGCTGATTTGAGCGATGGCAGGTTTCTTGTTGGATTGGTAAGGTTCGGTTGGTGTGGGCGCGAGGGTTCCGTCGCCGTAGGTGGATTTGGACGGTGGGGCCCTGAGGGGATGCGCTTCGGTGTTGAAAACGTCTGGTGGGCACAACGTTTAGTGTTCGTTACGGAAATTCAGATCAATATTTGATGCGCACAATCATCAAGGCTGATTTTGTCTGGATTGTCGAACGTCAGGTACCTAACGGGGTATTAGACCCTGCGCGCTGAGCAGCCGAGAACAAACTTACAAGTACTTCAGTACTTCAGCGAACCAGAAGCTCTCGGTGATATCGATGTGCGAGATAGCATTGGGTGTGGTGACGTCCCAGATTCCACCATACCCCCCAGTGGAGATCCGCAAGTACTTCTGGAAACTCTCGACAGCACTGGCAGCCCGGTCCTGATATTTCTGGTCACCAGTTGTTCGCCAGGCGATGAAGTTTGATTCCAGAACCTCGGGTCTGAGGTAGTAATACCGATTGTCTTTGTCTGGGTAATAGCCGTGTTGCTGGAACCGGCGTCAGTTGCTTTACCCAGCACGAAGCGTCGTAATTTGGAATCACCTGATAGTACGCTTCCTGTTCTCCTGTAAGAGGGGCTCCAGAATAGCTTCCATCAGCAGTTTTCCAAGCGAACACCTCAGGACCAATTCCAGTCCTAATGCTGGTGAGCAAGCTCCTATGTACGGGGAGAACATGAAACCCACGGTGAACCTGCGTAAGTATTCCAACATCCCTCATTCAGTTCCAAGCCGAAGTCAACGATAGTTTGGTTGTTCAGTAATCTTCCACCCTTTGTTTCGCGGATGGTCAGCCTTGCACAGGAAACAAAAGGTCTTGGAGCCTTACATAAATGAAGTTCCCGGCGTGGAAGCATGCCAAGTGTGAGCCGATGAGCCGTTTGGTTCCTCCCCCATACCAATCGGCCAGGTATAGCCAGTTACCGACCCCGGACCTCTGCAGATAATGAGCACCCGGCAACGAAGACCGCACAAGTAGAACTTACAGAGGCGAGTACCTTGATTGAACTATCGACCGCAGTGGCCCATTCTTGCGCCCAGAGAGGGTCGTTCGTGTTGCTCAAACGTGCGTACTTGATGAGGTATTCGAAGTAACTGTCCGATCCTCCTCCCCAGGTCTGCGTTTGCGTGGTTTGAGAAATTGGAAAGTGCACCAACAAGTGTTTGACATACCACGTAGTCACCAACAGGTTCGCCGGTTTCCGGGTCGATCCCCTGGGCAGCAAGTCCTATACACACCGGTGATCAGTTCCACGAGAGTGTGGCTTGATTCCAAGAGCCCACACCTGGTAGAGGGTGGGGTTGAGTGGCAACCTGTTTCGCCGCACCCACGCCGAGGTTGGCGTACGTTTGATTGTATGTGTACTTGCTGTGGATGGGTGGAGTTGAAAACGTGGGCTTGGACGGAGGCATTCAAATTCTGACCTTAATGTGTACCACTCCAATGAGAGCTATGACAGGCTGCTCAGCAGCCCACATCAAGACCTGTGGGATCTCCCACTCACAGTTCCAGCTTCCGCGATGTTCGACTGTCCCAGGCAGGTAAGTTCACGCAAAGCAGGTCCATAAATCGACAGACGTACCACGCCAGTTATGGGAACATTATCTCGGGTCATATGCCCGTATGGGATCGCGTTGTTCTATAGTTTTCTCTCATCAGTCCCGAGGTTGGGTACCTACCGCGGCCGGACCTACCCCAACCCATGCTAACGACATGGTATTCGCGACCTCCTTCGCCTTGGCGAGTAAGGCGGGGTATTTGTAGTTGCTCAATTCGTAAGCACTGAGCAGACCACCGAGGTAACGAATGGTCGTTTCGAACACGCTGAATACCAGAGGAATGTCACCCAGGCTTCGCGAGTGATGTCATAATGGGAGCGATTCGCACCTGACTGTGTCATTCGTGCGCGATTTGGTGAAGTCGACCGCACTCGCTAACCTGACACCCTCTTCGAAGAGGGCCTGTGGTAGAGATTCAATTTAGACCACCATGTGACACGCGTAAATTTCCACCACAAACCTCAAGTCCCATGATATGCTGTGGAGCGCTTCGGTCAACAACCGCCACACCGGGAGAAGCTGAAGGAGTTCGCTCACCATGGTAGACAGAGAATCAATGATTGTTGCGCCCCATCCGTTGCGGTCGTCAGAAAAGCTTCGGCTGATTGGAGTCACGTCATCATGACCCGGCGCGTACCGCCTGCGATGATTGTTAGGATTTTTGCCACCGCCGTACCGCAAGTGAAGACAGACTTGTACGCGTCGTAAGAGTACAGGAACATGTCCCTGACGGCCTGGCAGTTCTTACCCGCATCCTTCGGCAACATTAAGAAAGGTTTCTGAACAGTGGCCGCAGATGCCACATAAAATAGAGTAGACAGTGAAATGAGCGTGGTTAGAGGGGTGACGAAGACCATGTCGAACGAGTGTGGGGTTGTGGCACGGGGGGGACAAGCCCGTTAGACGTAGCCATTTTATACCCAGCCAGCGGGGGCTTTGTCCCAGTTCGGTCACAGGCGACGGAGGATGAGAAGTCGAACGTGATCAGGCGGGCGCATGAACGGCTTCCAAGTCGGGGGTTGACATCGGTTAACATCATTTGACAACCTCCAAATTTGGAGGGAAGGTACAGGTGTCCGCTAGGTTTTATACCCCAATTCTTCAAGATGCTCGTCAAATACAAACAAGTCCTCGTCCGCGACCTCTACCACCTTGTGTCTGTGGGGCCCGGTAAGCGAAAAGGTCTGACAAGAAATCATGTGTCACCTACTTCTCCTTTAAGTGGGAACGTAAGCCATCAAACTTAAATGCCTTTGGTTTCTTGCCGGGCTTCGGGACTTTTCCGCCAGCGCTAGCCTCGGTCTCCCCGACGGCGACTGAGTATGAACCAAGTAAGAGAGAATATTTCCCACCCACACGACCGAGGACTTACGCGGATTCGAGATACAATGCTTGCACCCAAGGGATATGCCAGTTCTCCACCCTTTTGCTTGGTCGTTCGCCTGCGTCAATTTCGCCGTGACGCCATGAAGGACCGGGTAAACCGAGAACTTCACTAGTTCGTCATCTGCAAGGATCATAAACTGCATATCGTCATGCCTATGCGAATGCTGTATCTGTGGAGTCCGCACGGTGTGAATCTAGGCGGTCTTCCTCGTATACGATCACCGGACTTACCATGGCGTCGAAGCCCGTCACGATGGGAGCTGAACATGAGAGACACATGATGTCTCGCGAAGCGGCCACCAAATTTGCCGTAGCTTTCTCCTCCACGTCCACGCCAACGGCAGTTGCGAACCGGGTAATGAGGGCAGTGGCCTTCCCGCTCATTCAATACGGGACCGCCAGGTCAGGATGTGAACATGGGCGGACATACCTTGACGTCCACGACAAAGTTTTTGGGCAACCATTGATCCTTATTCCCCTTTTCTGGAACCAAGCAGATGTGGTGAGCTGCATCGCGGAAGGCAAGGCTCTTGTTCCTCGTTGCCTTTGGCCCGGACTTCGAACATCGGGTGCACATAAAACGAGACGAGAACCGGTGGACAGGGTGGACGAGGTCCTTCGCCGGCGGCCATTCCGGGTATCCGAGGTGCTCCGAAAACGCCTGAACCGTTTTCGTCGCCCACCCCCGGACATCGTTTTTGATAAGGGTCTCAACGAACTCATTCCTCCACTCCATACTTTTGACATCCAAAGTGCTCTCCTGGAACACCCGCAGTGTCTGGAGCTTCCGGAATTGAGGGAGGGATGGAAAGCAATCAAACTCAGTATGATCGAGCTCTCTGTACAGCCGCTCGACCTCGCGGTAGCGCCGAAGGCGAGAGTGTTCAATTTCCACCTTCTTACGGTGGCTGTCGATCCGAGAGAGATCCGCCTCTATCTTGGGCCAAAGGGTCTCGAGGTCTACAGATATAATTCAGCATCGCCGCCTCTAGGGATTGTATTTCGCTGACCCTCGCGCGTTATCTTCTCAAAATTGAGGAGCTTCTCCCGTAGGAGTCGTGCGATCGTTGGTGTGTCTAGAACGTCATCCTTGCTCCGTCCCTGGTCTTCGGCGAGTTTCTCGAGTCTTCCGCTAAATTTGAGAGCGTGTATTGAAGCGCTTGGGGGGAAGAGACTTACTGTGTGCGATTATACGTGGCGGTGCCCCCCTGCAGCCCCGCAAAGTTCCACTTCCACTTGCATAGTTCTAAGCATCCCTGAAGAGCGGGGTCAGACTGGCCCCCTTTGCACGAGGCAAGCTCACATTCATATAGTTCTCAAGTCCATCCACATATTTCTGCTTTCTCTGGGAGGGCGTTCAGTGGGTTTCTTCGGAAGAATGAAGCCAGTTACCTGCTTGAATTCATTGAGGGTTACGGTGGAAAGTGCGGCTTTATTATACTCGTTCCTAGCCTGCAATATGTGACCACGATCGTAATAGAGACCGGTCCCTATCCCGGCCACCGATACCTGGCCATTCGAGATGACAAAACGGCGGTCACCCGGTGCTGTCTCGAGTTAGTAGAACACCTAGATGAATGGTAAATGCCTCCTACTTTGACTGGTGTGCACCCATTCGATCCAGGGTAGCCAGAATGCGTACGAAGGGGGAGTGTCGCCGACAAACATGCGTTGCTCTCTGATGGACTTTGTGAATTTATTAGCTGAGAAGTGGATTTGGCGGACTGACAGATGTTTCAGACGACACGCCGGGTCTCCACAGAAGCGCACCCTGGCAGAGAACGACGTATACATATTGTTCGTACTTTTTCCGCACACCTGGAACGTAAAAGTTGAACACGGGGAGAGTGGAAAGGGAACGGAGCACGCACCGTACAGTTTCCCCCACCATAGATGAAATTAGCCAGCTCTGGCTCGGAGAAGCCAAGCTTGGTCGGATCGGGGACCGAGGGTTTCGTTTGAGCCCTAACGTGTTTCCAAATGAACGTGGCGGCAGGGTTCTGCACTAATGTCGCACAGAAATGTTTGCAAGTCCGCGAGAGAGAAAGGACGTCGGCGGGAGACGTCGAGTACAGTAGGATCTCCGCGATGAGCTCGAAAGGCAGACGTGTGATAAGAGATGGACCGGATTTCTCTCCATCGGTCGCTAGGTCTGTTGCCTCGTTCTTTCGTCGTCTCTTTGCAGATTTACCCATGGTGGAAGCAGGAATCAATAGGGTCCGACGATCGGTGACATAAGCCAATGTTTGCTAGTATTTATGGAGTGCCCAACTTTGGAAGACGGTGCAAGAACTTCGAAAAACCTTGCCCCTACCGCACTTATTTCACATAGAGGGAGTCATGGTCACGCAATTTTGGTCGGAAACGGTTTATTACCGATTAATAGCAAAGATAAGGACTACGTTAGAAACCCGAGAAACCCATGTGAGAACCAGAACACTGATGAACACCCCACTGGAACACCTGGTAAGTACTACACGTTGCTAGCGAGCGGAATCTGCCTCACCTTTAGAGAACGAGGCCAAGGACCTTGATGATGACCTTGATATCCAAGATCGCGATGACGTTGATGCATCCAGCGATCTGGGGAAGGAGGCAGGCAATTATCTCGACGACGAGGCCGACAACGAGGTCCAGAACAGCGCAGAGGAGCTCGCCAACGAGGCAACCGATCTCAGCGAGGCAGGCGATGACCTGGACCCTGATACTAATGCTGACGACGGCAAGGACAGTTGCACAAGCACCGAAGACGAGCTGCAAATGACATCGGTGAGAGTTCTCACAGAAGAAGAGCAGATGCACTTACGTTGAACAAGCAGGCCAAGAGCCTGGCGATGGCAACCGCGTTGAGAACACCTCCGACAACAGTGCAGAGGATGGTGTCCAATGGGAGGGAGGCCAGTGCCTTGACATCGACAATGATAGTCGCGAGGGCGACCTTAAGGTCCTCAGCGATGGGTCGGATCACCTCGAGTGTGGCGGTCTCGGGCGTGAGGCAACCTAACCAACAGTTAGCCTCAGCTAGGCGCAATCATACACGTTATCACATACCAAGTCGAGCGGTGATCGGGGTGACGACCTCAATGGCGAGGTTGAGGACGACCCCCAGAGAGTTCTCCTTGGTGTGTTCGCCGTCATGACGAGCAGCGATCGCATTGACGGGCGCACCACCGAGCATGGGGGCAGCATAGGAGAAGGCAGCGAAGGCCATGGTGGCGAAAACAGAAAGGGTGAAGGAACGCATTGTCAATGAGTGTGGGGGGGAGTGTTAAAGAGAGTGTGAGTGTGGGTGGAGAAGAGTAGGAAAGAGGAAATCACCAGAGGCGACTGAAGAATCTACTGTCTGCATGCCCTGGTATTTATACCAGAGGTCCCCCTGAGGTCGCCGCTCAAAGTGCATCTCGGCCGACACGGAGACGTGACGCGACACGAGGTATTTGGAACCAGGCAGGTACACACCGCTGAACAGGAGTGAAACATTAGAAGCGCTAAGGCTTCTCGAGGCCAGGCTGCAGCATGCCCCAACAAGCACCGACCAGCTGCGAGAGAAGTCAACAGATTTCTACGTGAAAGACCACGCTCCACCAAGCACACTCTCAGGGTTGACGAGGTCCACAACACCGACTCGCTTGCGCCTCCAGAGGCTCAGGAAAACGGGGAGCGGAGTGAGAGTGGTACCGTTCTTGATCCGCTCCTTCCAGAAGCTTAGACCAGTGACGGAGATCAGGTCTTCGACTTCCAGTCATTTGATCGACACCCCTTGTGCTGGAATGGTGGCTTTCCGGAGGGTGGCGCTCTGACAGCATCCACTCCAAAAAAAGACTCGGGTGCCCGCCTGTAACGGCGCCACCATGGGGAACTCCAACGGAGGTAGGACGTTCTGACTTCCGTGAGGTTTTGGTAGCAACCTGAGCCAGTCAGCCACACGACCCGCTGTGCATGGAGGTCCTCAGGTAACCCTGAATCGGGCCCGTTCTTCCCAGCAAGAAGGTGATCAAGATCCGTCACACAACAACACCCGTGGGTAAAGCTTTGTTGTGTTCATACGCGAGGCAATGTAAGCGAGCGCGCGGGGAACTTGTAGAGAGCCGAACGACTCCGTTGGGTCCTTGACAGCGCGAATTTCAGCCACTGACACCGTTCCATTGCGGATGGAACCACCAATGACAGCGCGTTGCGGGGCAGTAAACCACTTTCTGAACAAGAGGATGGCACCTATTTGGTTACGCCTTAACGTGTAGACAGAAGATTTCGGGTGCAGAATCGGAGCGGAGATTGGCTTCAGTGTTGCTCGCTACCAGCAACCTCAACACGTCCCCGTCTGCACCCCGTCTGACGCATGATGGGCCAGCACGGCGTCCAGCTCTAACTCCGGGGGTGTACAACCTCCGTCACTTCGTTGGTAAATCCCTGTTTATGTCACAGTGCAAACAAAAAAACCCGTCCTCTTATTCCAAGAAGAGGTGTTTCTGTTTGAAACGTGCTGGAAACCGTTCCGGCGGTGCAAAGAAGATACTGTGTTACACGGGACGTAAAAAGAACCCGGTGGCATAAACAAGAAATGACAAGCCGCGCCATGGTAACCACCCACAGTCTCAAGGATCACAGACCCGCGACGAACTCTGCGACGGTCGACCAGTAGCCAGCTTGAACAAAGGTATCGTCTGATCACCGTCAGCCAGTCATCGAGTGAGGGCAGTCACATGAACGTACTGTGGTGACCCTCCGAGAATTCAACAAACTTCGATTTCCCGGTCCCATCGATGACCTCCCCCTGTCCACCGTCAGCTCCCTTCTGCGGGTGTGGTTTCAGATGTTGGGTATCGGCGAAGGAGAGGATTGCCAACCTTGGAAAACACGTTGGACCTCGTGGTCCGCCTCTTCTGAGCAATTTCCCAAAGCTCTTTCATCTGTTCCGCGGGCACCACTTCGTCTTGCAAACCGCTCAGCATCAGAATAGGCGTAGTTACCGGTATCTTCGGCAGCTTGTTGGCAGAGTCCCATTTCTGGTGGCACAAAAATGCGAAGGGAGAGAGAAAGGGTAACGCCGAAGGAATGAGGCTCGGCAGGGTCATAAACGTATTTTCGAGGATGAGGGCTCTGATCTGGATGAGAGGTAAAGGTGAGAAGTCCAGAGAGTACTCTCCGAGATGACAAATGAGCCTACAGCTTCAGGGTTCCTGCTGGCCAGGTCTATCGATACGGCACCCCCGATGGATTGTCCGTACAAAATCTGGAGGGGTTGGTCAACGACCGAACGGCGACGATACCAAGAGGCACCCACGATCGGCGTCTTGGAGAAAACCTCGTGATTCAGGAGATGGTCCAAGACGGCTTGAGCATCGAATCGAAAGCCTGCAGCGTGGTGGGGGATGTGAGGTCCCAGCCGCACATAGAGACAGAGAGCGTACCTTCTTCTGAAGGTGAGCCTTCCGAAAGGCCGTACCTGCTACGCTGAGAAACTGACGTCACGTACTCAAAAAGTAAACCCACCCGCGATAGGAGACCATCATCACATTGCAACGCATCTTTACGTAGAAAACCTTGGCAAGTGGTATCCGGTGTCCCATATTCCCGCCATTTCCGTGGAACATGATAATCGTTGGCCGGGTGGTGGCGAACTACATCCGTGAGTCGTGAGCTTGTCGAAAGCGTGGAAACAAGACCAGGTCCACCTTCTCGGGAGGGTCCTTAGCCTCTTGTAAGGATTCGAACGTTGTCTTGGTGGCAAGGTTCAGCTCTGCTCGTTGCATCAAGAGGTAACATCTGATCTTGACATCATCTCTAGTGACGAGGGTGAGATCTTCGTAAGGCAAGTCGTGTTGGGTGGGCACAGGGACGTCTGAGGACGTGTATTAGCTCCCTGGGGTGAGACGAACGGCCAGGTGACACGCACTAGTCCTCGACCCTTCCGGGAAAGACGCTGGGTAAATTAGATAATTCTGGCCATACCAGAGCAAGCCAACTCCTGTTTCGGAACGGGGCTGAGTGAGCGGTGACAGCGTGGGCCGAGGGGGTTCGTGGCGGACCTATCGTTGACAAGCCAGCAGCTGTGGCGAAAGCACCCTTTTGTAAGGAGGTGGAGCGGTTTCAACGCGTGGACACCCGGGCCGTCACCAAGCGTAACTTGCTCACTTTAGCGAAGGATTCAATGGCTGGGATTATATCCGACATTGTCGTACAAGTTGGAGGGGCGTCCAGTGGCGGGCCGCGCGATGGTGGTGCACGAGGGAAATTGGGTCATCAATCCATGTCCCGATCTTTCAGCTCTCCTTTACATTTACCACCGCACTGCGAACATTATCTATCGCGATGTCCCAGGACCCATACCACGCCGTTCAACGAGAGATACAGACTTCACTACAGGCCGCCTCCACGCTGCGCGCTTCATACCTTCGGATCCGCAGTACTGCCAGGGATGAAAGTGAGGAACTCGTATGGGCACGGAACGAGGTGCATCTGAAAACCATTATTCCTGGGCTTGGAATTCACCACCCCCTACGTTAGCTCAAAGCGACTCTTGCCGCCATGGAGGCAGACTTGGAGGACTTGGAAGATAGCGTAAAGTAAGCCCGCCCTTCTTGGTTGGGGCCCGACATGAGTTAACGCGGCTCAGGATAGTCGAAGAGACTGGCCCCCGTATGTTTGGCCTCGAAGAGTCTGATGTCATGGAACGACGAGGATATGTCAACCATGTCAAACGGGAGATCGAGGTTCGCCCTTTTGGATCCTTCGCGCATTGCAGGCTGACAACCCACTGCAAGGACAGGCCATTCGATCCGAACTAGAAACCGGGGTTGCGAAGGTCGGCAATTACACTCGCTCACCGCTTGTCGTGAGACTCAGAGGGTTTCCCAGCCAAAGTCAAGACCATCATCCTGGATCGCACCTCGGGAGACAGCCGAGCCGAGCCCACCAACGGAGACACCTGAAGATGTGAATGAGGATGTACAGTCCGAGTGGGCTAGGACGGAACAGCAAGTGTGTTTCCGTTGCTTATTTTTCGTGCACACCATTGACCATACTCCGTAGATGATGATCAGGGAACAGGACCGTGCTATCGATTCTATCGCCGGGACGCTGAGCACACTGGCCCAACAGGCTGGCCTAATGGGTCGCGAAATCGTCGAACACAACGAGTTCGTGCCTACAATCCACGGTTTGGTATCGCGTCAATCTGATACACTGTCACAGGATGCTCGATGACATAGAACAAGGTGTCGATCGCTCAGGTGCCAAGTTAGACGACGCCATGAAGCGTATGCGCAAGTTTATTCGCGATACCGAGGAGACGAAATCCGGCTGGTGCATCATCGTCCTCATCATTGTTCTTCTGGCTTTACTGCTTGCTGTGATACTGATATGATCCTTATGCCCACCGCGCGTGCTGGGAGATTTGTTGTCAGTTTGTCCACTCGTTTCCCCTCCCACTCCTTAATACACACCTGGTCTATCTTGTAGCCTTTGCATAATTCGTGTTTTCATTAGGAATACAACACCGGACTCGCCTCCCTGGTTTCTGATATCCCTCTCTTCCCCAAAACTCTTTCTAGCAGTTTGTGCATCAACTTCTCCCATTCGTCGCTGCTCGCCTCTCCCACCCCCCTGACGAAATCCTCGGCTTCACCTGTCTGTTCCATCCTTTCCCATTCCGCTCTCAGCTGGGCGGTATACAGATACATATCCTCGTGCCAGGCAGGCGTGAGATACTTCTTCAACGTCTCCTCGTCCTCCCTATACACGAGGGTATACAATTCATCCCGATAGTGGAACTGTTCGGGGAGGTCAAACGTGAAGTAGCGCTTGGCGACTTGAACTTCGTCTCCTCCGAACTTGTCCATCAACTTCTCGTACCGAGAGATAATGGCGTCGACTTCCGCGCCTACATCGAGCAGTTCGGGTGATGTCCAAAGTTTTACCATCGCATGCGATTGGGCCTCGACTAACGGGAGGGGTACAACGCGGATGAGCAGCCCTTGGAAGACCAATGAGGTGGGTGGGTACTTGTCGGTGACTGGGAATAGGTGCTTGATGAGAGGAAAGACGTGGTATGTGGAATTGTATAGTTTGTCTCTAGGTATCGGCGGTATCGGGGTTGGGGGCAGGGACGTCTGGACGAGGGAGTCGGAGAGGAAGGGGAAGGCCATCTTGTAACCAGTGGCAAGTATACAGGAATCCACTTCGTCCTCATTCCCATCTTCATATCGTACCTTTCCTTTACCATCCCCGTCGAGGGGGAGGAACTCTGCGACCCGGGCTCGGTATTGAACCTTGTCGTTACGGGGTGGGTCAAGTGGGGGTTCCGTAATGGAGAAGTAAACAGCGGAGGTGGAAGGTAGGTCGGCAATCTCAGTAGCGATGTCACGTCCGCTGAACCCTCCACCAACGACCACGGGGGTACTTCCGGAATCTACTGGTCGCCTGTACCAAGCGGAATGGGTAGCTCTGCCAGCGGCTAACCATTTGTCCAGTCCGGGGACGTTGGGGAACCGAGGGGACCGATAATGACCATTCGCAACGACTACCTTATCGAACCTCAACCACTCGCTCCCGTGCCCAGGACCAGACAGTCTGACCCTCCAGGAAGCGCTGGTCTCGTCCCACTCCAAACGCTCAACAGTCGTGTTGAGCCTGATATTCGACGATAGACCAAAGTGAGTGATGAACAAGTCGAGGTAATCTTCGACCACTTTGGCTGGCGGGTAAACCGCAGTCGAGGGTGGAAACGGCAACACCGCAAAGCACATTATAGGGTGGGGTAAATTCGTTGTCAACGAATTGTAAAGCGGTGTGAGTGGTGGATCCGCTGTGTCCGGAGGGGCTGGGACCCTGTGTCCATCGATTAATCACTTCCTACCGATGGAGAAACGTAGCAAAGCTGTTGAACTTACCAAACCCCACCAGCTTTATGTCTAGCCTCAAACAGGGTCGGTTTCCACTGACCAGACTTGTACTGAGGAATTCCCATGATTACCTGAAGGGCTGACAATCCTGCGGCACCTCCGCCAATGATACAGATATCCATGGTGTCTCCGCCAGCCGCTCCCTCGTCGGGGGGATTTGCGTGGCCATTGTCTGGGGTCGCTTGCATGAGAAGGGCCCAGTCGGGTCGGTCAGGGACGTTTGTCGACGAAACCGGAGGTCGCAGGGAACAACCGGCCAACTGCGCATATGCAAACTGCACATATGCAAACGTCACATAATTTTATCAATTTTGATCCAATCAGGACCTGAGCAAAAAGAAAAGACTGGCGGAGAATCACCGTTGTCGTTCAGCGGGATTCGACGGTGGCTGACGAGAGGCGGCTGATCACTGGTAGGCGGCAGATCTCGACGCTCAACGCGACGACCGCCTGTCATCGTGATGCACCCACCGGGAATACAGAGGTTCCGAACACCCACGGGCCAGATGCTTGACGCCGTGTGATCCCTGCGAAATTAAGCGTCTCGCTCTACCCTCATGTACTTACGGGGATTACTTCGTTCGAGGTCGCGGTCGCCACCGCGAATCGACTACCATCAGAAACCCTCGCACGATTATTTCGTGCGCTGTGGTACCCACCACCTGCCTCGGATCTACTCCAGTACCTCGGGTGGGGGTTGGAGGCGGGTCATACTATCTGACCCCTCCTTTGGAATCTTTTAGCTTTCGGGGTGAACCTAAGACTACGCGGAATGTTAGATCTGGTCCAACCAACGTGCCATCTCTTGCTACGATTCTGCGTGATGTCCCCGGCACCTCTTGGGGTTGGGATCGTTTGGACAACATCGCTATCCGGGAGGTCCGCCTTTCCCCACCCTCCACTGTTCCCCTCTCAAAGAACTCATCGGTTCGGTGAGAAATAGGCCGAGAGGGCCCAGTCCCCGCACAAGTCCTGAGCCGGCCCTGTCAGTTCTACCTCACGACGAGGAGAGGTCCGATCTTCGATCAGCCGGAGGAAGGTCACGTAGGTGGTTGGACCTTGCGTAGCAGATCCATTCCTCCTTTGGAGGAGCCGGTTAACGTCAGCCGTCGGCTTTGGCGGTGCTGGGCGAGTGGGGGACAAACCGATCGTCGGTCGTCTGGTTTGCTCACGAGGTAGGCCCGCTTGCGTACCCATTTACCAGCGCACCTAGCGCACGCCTATCAGTGCTTTTGCTCGACTGGAGTCCAGATCACTGAACGATGCGAACTGATAGGATTTCCCCCTAACTGGTCCCACTTAGAGGTAACGGTGCCGATCGTGTACACGCTGTTACCAGCCCACCAGCGCCATTACCGCGGCTCCGGAGTCTCCCCTCCATGATGCTCGGAGGTTATGCACATCCACAAGCGGTCACGAGGCGTGTTCCACTCGAGGTTCCCGTTCGGTATTGCGAGTCGATCCCACACTACGGATCTGGTCCTGCCGCCAGTGGATGGCGACCGTAAGGAGCGAGAAAACTAGAGCAACGACATCACCCCGGGATAAACTTATGGGGCTCCCGTGGACGTGGGTTCCTTCGAGCCCCGTCCAATATCACGACTTCGGTTCTTCCACCTCAGAGCTCATCCGCGCTCTGTACCAAACATACGGGTGCGTTCAGAGTGGCAAATGGGCACGTCTAGTTGTGATGCTCTCATATAAATACACACAACAAATCGGCCACCAGTGGATGAAAAAAGGGGTGAAAACCGAATGGATGGACTGATCGACGCCTCGTGGACCCCAAAAATGCCAAGCACAACATCAAGAGCAAGAGATTAGAATAACCCGGCCAAATCCGCGAACGGGTCCTTTCCCTGGGCCTGTTGTTGTTGCTGTGGTGCAGATGGTTGTTGATGTTGTGGTCGAAGTGGCTGTTGAGCGAACTGCGATGGCTGGGGCTGTGGCTGAATCGGTTGCTGCTGAACGAACGGTGGTTGTCTCGGATTCGCGGCTTGGCCCAACTGCGAAGGCGACTGGGTCTGAGGTTGCTGCGAGGGGGTGGCTTGACGTGAAGGTGGTTTCTGTCCGTACGCAACTTGGAACAACGTCGTCTGGAACTGGGGCTGTTGCGGTTGACTCGGTGGTCTCGGCGTTTGGGTCTGGATGTTTGCGACAGTATGGTTCTGGAAGAGGTTAGGTTGTGGGACGCCTGTCCTCCCGACCTGAGGTTTATCCTGGTGTTGGGGAGGTGTGGTGGGCAGTGTAATCGGGCCAAATTGACTTTGGGTGGCTCCGAGAACCGGTTGGGGTGTTCCGGGTGTGCTTGTCGACGCAAAACCGTTGTTTTGCACTCCATAGGGGTTGTTGGCAAACATAGATGACGACATGTTATTCGGAGGAGTCGTTGTAGTGTTGGCGGAAGGACCAAAAAGTGCGTCAAGGTCATCGGTTCCGGAGGTGGTGGTCGTGTTGGATGGGGCACTTTCATCGAAGTCGATCAACGACAACTCGTTTCTGGTCGAGGTGGAGGCCAGTTCCCGGGGAATCGGGTTGGCAGCCGCAACATAATCACCCTTCTTGAACGAGTCGTAGCGACCCAGCACCGTGTTAATCTGATCGTTAATTTGGAGGAATGTATCTGGTTTCGTTGGTAAGCGTCCCAAGTGGTAGAATAAATAGAACTTGGTGATAGTAATTTTAAGCTCACCGAGTGATTCCGGATCGTGGGATTCTGCATCGGAGATCCATTTCTGGATTTTTGGACGCGCACCAGAAAGCAAGGAACCAACTTGCTGTTGACATGGTGATCAAGGGCATCAGGAACACCATCCAGTGTTCGATTGGGCTCGCGGGACGTACATCATACACATCTCCTACCACGAACCTCTCACCTCTCGTGGCGTCAACATTATCCAGCATTTCATTTAGCAGGATGACCTTGCTCTCAAGCTTGTTCAGCTCGGTAAGCGCCTGTTGGCGATAGTCGGGTTTTGACTCTGGATTCGCGCCGGAGAGACTCTTCATAAGTTCTTGGGCGGCGGCGAGATCTCTGGGTGTCCCTCGGCGGATCAGTTCCTGCAGTTTCGCTGACTGAGCTTCTCTATCCTCTTCTTCGAGCTCCTCAGCGGATTTAAGGTTCTATCTCACGAACGCACGTGAGGACGCATTCCCTCTCCTCTGAGGAAAGGGGGATCTCGATAACTTACGGAAGCAGAAGGGGTATTTATCCGAGGCGTTTCACGGAACCTGTACCCTTTGAAGGTTAACAGCCGGTGCATATCCCGTATATTCCCCAAGTCCTCCCTCCATCTCGAATCCGAGCAGATCGTCTCCTTCCAGCCGTGGATGAGTTCGAGAATGCGCGTCATGACGGGTCCGGGGAAAGGAGGGGGTCGTTCTGGAAACCGACGAACGAGTTCATTGAGGAACTCTTTTGTGCTTATTTGCAGATGGAATGGATATCCACACGCTTGAATGAGGGTGTCAAGGAGGGCGAGAGCCAGCATGGCGATATGGGGATTTCGGTGATTGATGAGCCTGACGGTCAACATCGCGGACTCCCTCGGCCTGGAGTGATAATACAGATGAGGATGGATCTGATGATACGAACGGCAGTATGGACGTACGTGTTGGCCTTCTTCTCATTGATATAGTTGGAAACTTCGAGATTGAGTGCATAGTTTGGGTCGGGAAGGGATGGATTACAAGCCCTGCTGATCAGCAATTCGACCTGAGACGCAGCGGACGCCCACGAAGGGCCACTTGCGAACAGAGTGTCGTTGAAATTGGAGCGAGGCAGCATGGTTTAGGTGTGAGCTGCGGTGTTGGGGCAAGAGTGAGAGAGACCGGCTGGGTACGTAAAGATGGGCCGCTGACCTGTTGCCAGCGTCCAGATTTTCTTGAAAAACGCAAGAGGAGATCGTACGCGCAGCACACGTTCTACGATGGGGAAGAAGGGGAAGAGGGAGAAAGAGAGTAGCCAGTGCTGATAACCGACGATGTGGTCGACGTTGAGAACCACCGAATCAGCTTGGCTTAGCGCCGACATCCACTGCGCCTCAGTTTCTTTCTCCCTCATTATTTGGGAGGGGCTGCCGCTCCTTGGGACGGCCATTCACTCAAAAGTTTAACCCCAGCCTGGCTTTCTCGTTTGAGAATCCAGTGCCGAGCGACGGGATTTCAAACTCCCGCCTCTCGCAGCGCCCGCGTGGTAGCCCTCGGATAAACTCACACCAGACGGTGTGGGTGGGTCTCAGGTCTGGGCTCCC
>Ga0307516_10002243_pt1 | contig 26101 bp, 37 predicted proteins | sample 19_EM_MG_FD_203310 | JGI IMG/M metagenome (GOLD analysis project Ga0307516, IMG submission 203310) | Populus trichocarpa ectomycorrhiza microbial communities from riparian zone in the Pacific Northwest, United States - 19_EM | ecosystem: Host-associated > Plants > Roots > Unclassified | place...
AGCCCGCCGAACCAGGAACACTAGGTACATCCACACTGCCCCCTTAGCCCCATCATCCCCATGGTAACACCACCCTCTCAACTCTAGCAGCCCCCATACATCCAGCGCCGAGAAGCTTTTCCAACATCTTTCTTTTGTTCTCTCTTTTGTGATTTCCTTTGGTACGCATGTACTTTCTTGGGGCAGGCCGGGGCGGAGGGCACAAGGGGAGTTTGCAACAAGCCGCCGCGCGCGGACGGCAGACAAGAAACGGACTGTACATACATACAACCCTCGCCATGATCCATCAAGGTCGCATGCGAGTAATGAATAAACCAAAAAAATAAAAAATTAAACCCTACCCCTGTCGCTTATGATACGGAACCTTTTCTTGCCTTAGGTATACGGCGGCCCGTAGCGACACAAAGGATCAAAACCCCTACAATTACATTTTGACATTTTGCAATAACGTAGCATACAGGTTGCCCGGCTACGACCCCTTAGTCGGACACTGCCAGAAAGATGAAAAAACGACGATACTCGACAACCATAGATCGGAGAGAGACAAAAATTCGCAGACCGCATGTTTGGAGCTAGGTGAGGCTCCACTAGGGTTGCTGTGATGATGTGTATCTCTCCTAACTTACACTCACTACCTGCGGTGGTAGCTACTTGCAAGCGCCTATCGGCGACACTTCAAAAATCGAAATGTCTAAGTACCCCAACAAATAAAGAGAGAGCGCGCCACATTAAAAAGAGAGAGAGAGAGAGCGAAAAATTAAATAGGAGAGAGAGAGCCGCATTAAATAAAAGAGCCAGCGCGCCACATCATTGTCGGTTGAGCCATGGTTGCTGCCCCGGATCGACAATATCCTCCTCGAGCGCAGCCACATCTGCGAGGAGATCAAGTTCCTCAGCTCCTTCGGCAAATGCAGCAGCCGGTGGTTACCAATCACATGCACCGGTGGGGTGGGCTGTATGCCGGAGAATATCCTGATCCTCCGCTTCTTCTTGGAGGAAGTCGCCAGCCATCTCTCGCAGAGCGAGATAACTAGCCCAACTCATGTCAAGAGGTGGGGAACCACTCATTATCATCCCCTCGAGCCCACATCTGGCTCTGTCGTATGGTAGCGGTGTTGCAATTCCAGCGTGAGCCAACGCTGGACCACACCAAAGCATGGTACTGGTAGGTAGATACTCATCAAGATCTGATCAGAGAATGGTTAGAGTGACTCTATTATATAGTTTGAATGCTGATCAGCTTACCCCATGCACCTATTCCTCTCCGATTTTTCACCTCCGACACCACTGCAGGATCAATAGCTGGGAACGCGCCGACCTACACCTGACCCCCAACGGAACTAGGACGGAATGGCAACGTTTCCGCCCGGAGAGTCGAGATGACTGTGGCCGAAAACTCGAGCACGAGTATTCTGTGTGGCTGGTTTTGTGCACGCCGGGCTCGTTCTATCGTTGAGTCGCTCGTTCTCCCAGTACGTCCGTTTAATGCCGCCGTCTCGGGGATGAATGAGGTGTGAGTCGGAGCCGGTGTGCACACCAGGATAACCTCGCTCATTCATGCCAAAGCGTAGAAAGGGAGACGATTCACAGTGTAGCACTGATTGTGACTTTGAGAGCCTTGGAGACACGCCGTATGCCTGATAATCAACCCCTGTACCGTTGCCTTTGAAGCCCCGCAATAATCGCAGCGGCCAAATATTACTCAGCCCTACCTTTCTAGTCACCACCTGTCAGATCCAAGCGAGAGAAACCGAAAGCAAACGATGGGCGTCTCTGCGGCGTTCGGTAATGCGTTAATCGGCTTATCCGTTTTGTTACGCAGTTGTGAAGGACCGATGCGGATGTTCACCGCTTAAGGCCGCCAATGGTCCGGTTGATGCTCAGCCTCCTCCGCTCGGAATATCAAGTCACTAAACTCGGCGCGGCGGCGCGGACAACGATATTCTTTCCTGCTGTTTGTCGTCATCCGGCATTTGGTGACGACAGGGAATAATCTCGTGAAGGACGACATTAAGCGCACAGGTTGCCGTTGGGCAGCGGGAATGCACAACTGGCGCTGACCCGCGACAACGACGAAGAAGAAGCGCGGGCGTAGCCGCGATAAGAGCTCGGTCTGACGGAGATTTACAGATAATCATTGGCGAGCGTGCCCCATCAATTTGCCACCGCAGAGTTAGTCCCCAGTGCAGGGCAGTTTCCAACAATTCGCACGTAATCTCAACGCCCGACAGCTGACCTCCTTGCGACCAATATGTCCCCATGCGGCGCGTCAGTATTTGCAAAAAATAGACTGGCGGTTAGTTTCCTTGGCGCGAGGCTGAATGCGGTCAGCCCGCCACCATCAGCCACAATCCTTGTTCCAGAGTAGCGTCAGTCGCAGTTGCGACTAAAGCTTTTGGAGCCAGCTGGAATAGTCGACGCGTGTGCTGCTCCTCCAGTTTCTGGTGGGATAAGCCTATCAGCAGATGGGTGATCGCCGTTACTACATGCCATGTACCACGATAAGGTCGGCAACGCTGCGACCACCGCCCGTGCACGGTATGGTCTAGCATTCACCGTAGCTATCCCAAGCTCCCGTATTCACCACAAATATGTCCTCGCAAAAAAGTGAGGGGATACCCCATCTTCATCTGGTGGTGGCGCCTCCTTACCCTCCGGCATCCGGCCGGCATCATTAAGCCACTCCGCAGGTTTCTTGCAGGCAGGAGTGGTCAATTTCAATCTCACGGGCACTAATAGCGGAATGTCTGCATGAATTTGAGCTCTGCCGAAGGATAGTACCAAGCAGCCGGGCTCGCTAGCGACGAAGACAGCAGCATTTGTCGATGCTGAGCTTGAGGAGGCATGCGGCAATGTGGACTGCTATTCGGCGAGTGGCGCTGATAGTATCTAAATGTCGACGGCAATTACGAATTACTGCCGCCCTTCGCAGTCTTGAAGTCGAACCCCAATTCCACATTGCGCCACCATAGCGGTTCCCGGAGAACTCTAATCTCGGCCTCATAACAGTACCGAGGCTCGGCCTTGCTGTTGCTTAGCCCTGCATCGTGAGGCATCCATATGGCCTGGCATTAATGACGCTGGCCGCCCGATTGAGTGAGACTTGAACTTGTCCGCCTGTGTAGCGCGAACCCACCGGGGATCAGCATTGGACATCGAGCAGACCGGCTGGTTCCCGCCTCTCCCATGCGTCGTCCCTCATTCACCGACGAGAGGGCGCACTGTGTAGATGCCACAACCGGCGGTCAGTGAGACACACCAGCTACATCGATAGAGGAGCTGCCTGAATGCGGAGACCGTCACTATCGACGGCCGGTTTCTGGTCCAATTCCTGCCTATGGACTTTCGACTAGGTAGGGAGTGCGCTCGCGCTGTGGCTCTCGGTTTACAGATCCCACTACAGTGCTCGGAGGTAAGTATATATGGCCCGTCCCCCTTTGGACATCTAAAGAACACCGCCATCGATTTTTCAGTCAGCCAACTGGCAAACATTCGGCCAGTATCACAGCATCCTCATCAACTACGCATTACACTATTACCAGACCTCGACATCATCAACTCAGATACACACACCAACCAGCTTCAGCCACCATGTGCTTCTTCCGCGTTACGTACTACACCGGTTGTGGATGTACAATCAAGACGCTAGTCCAGCAATGCTCTCAGGGTGAGCTGAGCAATCGAACAGTGTCCACTGCAGGCAAGATTAACGATCAGCAGGCGACGGGAATGGAAACTGTCCTGAGCGGTCGTACTACGAGCGAATCACCATTGCCGGCTATTGCGGTACGTCCACCCGCTCCATCCTGTCACCTTCACCTTGTAGGACGGGCAAAATGAATACCTGCGACTGACAGTTGTGGTCCTAACATGCAGGACGCAGTCACCACTCCGGAACCCATTGAGTCACGGTCACCCAACACTGTTCCTCGCCGCTGTACGTTGCCCTCTCTGCTCTCTGAAACTTGGTGCTCAACCGTCACATGGTTTCTCATGCGTCCAAATTTTGACTGTTCATTACTTCTCTGACATTGTGGGTTGGCTAGATGTTCGAAGGAGACGGGGAGGATTGGAAATTAGCGTAACTTAGGATATCTGCTTTGCATGTTTTTTTCCCCGGTTTCTTGTTCTCTATTCGCGGGGCGACTATAGATATTCAAGACAATGTTTTATCGCATAATCACACGACAAATCGTACAATACTTGAACCGAGTGCATGTTACGGTACTGTCCTCAAGTGCGTAAACGACTGAGCCTCCGCGAATATGGCAATTTGCTTGGCGGTGTTTGGGCTCAGGGGAAAGTCGTTTTTCCACGGTACGTTCCGAGGCTTCCAGACGAAAGGAAGCCAGCAGGGATTCCTGTCATTGATTACGATCCACGTCAGGGATACATTCCAGTCGTAGACAGTCTGGGGCGTATGTACATGTCCACAGCCACAGAAAATATTACCGCTACGTAGTACCATGAATGCACGTAGCGCACCCGCTGAGTGTGCCACCCTCGGAGGCGCTGGCAGGTATCGAACTCGCAGATTCAGGCTGCAGTAGTTCCAACCAGGTGCGTGTAATGCTGCAGGCCCCAAGCAGAAAGCAGGAGCGCCCGATTCACGTGGATACGCAAACTCTGCGCCGGGTTTGGGATTCCAGCCGTACGTGACCGCAGGAAATATGCCATCTCGTTGGGGTGGCATTAAAAGCTATCTACAACCGCTAGGCGCGCGTGCGCGCATGCGTGTGCGCGTGTGCGAGCCTTCAACTGGATATCAGTGGGAATCATGACGCAACCAACACGGAAGCTGAGGTAAGACACATAGGTGGGGGGCCTCGAATTCTACCCTTCGTGCAACCGATCCCAGCTCTCGATTCGTTTCGCTCCAGAGGGGTAGCTTTCCGCCCCTGGGCCATAGCCAGAAGTTCCTACCCTCACTGACAAGCGGTCGTTCACGCGCGTCCATCTGCGCGGTTGGCCGGTCTATGAGACTTCGCAGCGGCGGTGGTAACTGCTCTTAAAAAATAGTAAGGTTAAAATAAATAGCCGGAAGACAGTCATCCGACCATTCTTTTCTCGGCGCGTAGCCAATTAGACGCCGCTTAGTGATAGTACTGGATGTCCACTCATGTCGAAAGTCAAATGTTTTGATGCCTGAAATCAAAAACTTATCGTTTCGGAATACCTATTGAACCGAGCGATTGCTTAGAGTCTTTAATGTCATGATGCGAAGATGGACCAGGAGACTTATTTCAGCTCGTGAGAAAAGTCGATTTTTATTTATTCCAACACGTTGTAGACACGTTTATTACGAGGTTTTGTATACCAATCCTGGCTTGCTTAGGTTGTCACAGCAACGACCACTAGAATGCCACTGAATTCTAGACTATTTCCCAAACTGTCAACGCAAGTAAGCCGGTGTAGCGGGGCATAGTAAGCTGAGCGGGTGTGGGTGGATCATATCTTCTTATGTAAGACGGGCTGAGGGCAAGGGGGAGCCGCCAACTGCGCAGACGGACAGGAAACGGTCGCCATCGAGTTCGCATGCGAGTAATGAATAAACGAAAAAAAAATAAGCACTGTTTCAACCACAAATCCCTGTCGAGGATGGGAGTGGGGTCGTCGATAGATAGATAGCCGAGCTCTGCATCATCACCATGCCGCGAAAGACGAAGCGCTTGCATGTCTATCTACACTCCTTTCTGATATATATCTTGATTTCTGGCATTACTTAATTTCGTCCCGAACACAGAGGTAACACGATCATAGAGCAATAGCTATTATCCTAAATGGAGAGCATGGTAAGGCTTGCTGGTGTCGCTCTGGTTGCGCAGTGGGAAGGGATGCTTCCCCGGCAGCGGACAGTGTGAAGAGAATTGCGAAACTGTGGTTAGCTTCTGATCTGGACGGGCGCTCAGTGCGGGGAATGTACCCAACCCCTGTAGTTTATAATTTCCTGGCCGTCTTGTCCAAGAAAAAGTAAAACTCAAGCCACACTTAAAGCAAGCCAGGATCTCCAAAACCTTGATTCCAACGTTTTCGCGCCGTTTCTTACCCATGCCGCAATGCATATCACCATTGGGTTAGACTGAGGCTTACATAGTGAGTACGTCGTTAGATGAGCCGAACAAGTCAGTAGACTAGGCAGGTAGTTAGGTATGTGAAGGAAGAGGCTGAGCGAAACGCTCAGCCGGTAAGGTCAAGGTGTTTGGCACGGAAGGCACGGAAGGCACGGAAAGGGAATCACAAAGAGCGTGTGGACGGGCCGTCCCTACAAGAGGAGAGAAAGTATCTGGTGATGTTCTAACTAAGGATGACAAGATCATCGCGCCGCCAGGCGAACAGCAACTTAGATGGATGCCAAGGCGCTAGTTAGGGCTGCAAGCCATCGCGCCTTGGCGTCCTCACCTGACCATGCTGCGGTGTTGCGGCGTCAAGCCACTGCGCCTCCCTCAACCAGATTGGCAACCACCTGGAGAGAAGAAAAGGGAGGGGGCTATACGACGGAGAGTTCCGCAAGAGGAGGTCCTGCGTGGGTGCGGTCGTAGTCATGATGAACCGCACCGCATGCCAGCAAGCGTGGGGGGAAGAAGCACGTGGCCGGGGCGCCGGCACTCTTCATGGATGTCAAGTCAGCCTTCAACAACGTGAGCAAGGCGCACTTGGGAGGACGCATGGAGGCACTTGAGATCGAGCCGGACCTCATCAGGTGGACTGGTAGCTACATGTCAGACCGCCAGGTGAAACTCGTCCTCGACAGGGAGGCGAACCCACTGGACACGGGCATCCCTCACAGATCCCCGGGGGCACCAGTCCTCTTCGTCACGTACCTGTCGGGCATCTTCGACGAGGTGGAGAGGGCAGCCTCAGGAATTCTTCGCAGAAAGAAAACCCCTCCCACCACGGCGGTGATGGTTGGCGCCAACGCCATCCCATTCAACAAAGAGGCGACCCGGTGGCTTGGAGTCTGGCTGGAATCCCAGCTAACGCTCAACGAGATCAGACGGAGACTCACAAATGCCTTTGCATAGGTACTCTGGCGGGATGGAGAGCACAGTCTTGTAAGAGGAGCCAGAGGCCCTCGACGCGGAACTGTTGTAGGAGGTCGAAGCCAAGGCTGAGGCAGAGAAGTCACGGCCCGGACTCACCACGTTCACGGATGGGTTACGACCGGACGAAGGAGCCGCCGAATAACGCGGTGGTGTGGAAGAATGACCAATCCTGGGTGAGTATCAAAACCCACATGGGTAGCAACCACAAAGCCTACGATGCGGAGTGCGCCGCTCTCGCAAGGGCACTGGAATCGGCTTCGCGAAGACAGATGACACCAGAACGAGTCTCCAACTTCATCGATGCCCAAGCCGCCATCAGGTGGATGGCCTCGGAGAAGCCTGGTCCCAGCCAGATGCACGTGCTCCAGGCGAGGAAGCACATCGCAGTGCTGCGGAGAGCCAGGCCGGACAACACCATCGAAATCCGGTGGTGCCCGGCGCACAAGGGAGCCTCCGGAAATGAGAATGCCGACAAATGGGCCAAGCTCGCAACAGAGGAGCCAGACGCCCGCTGGGTGGAATGGCTAGGCAGTTCGGGCTAGGCGGAGGCGCGCGCGATGTCTCTCGCCAGACCCCTCGTGCAGCTGAAGCGGGAGATCACGGAGAAGAAGTGGGCGAACGCCCAGCGATGGGCTGGAGGCCGGACCTCCAAGAAGAGGTGCATACGCAATGCCGAAGAGCTAGAGGCCGGACAGTACGGTGGCTGAGAGTTCCGAGAGGCTTACCTCAAGGTTCTACCAGATAAAGACAGGCCACTGCCTCTCCGGGCAGTACCTCCAGTGGACGAAGAACCGCCACACTGCTCAGTGCTGGAGTTGCCGGTGTCAGACGCAGACGAGGGACCACCTCTTCAAGGTGTGCCCAGACGATCAACAGGCTTTTTAGATAATCTTGCTCCTCTTCTCTTTCCGATGCTCCTGTGTGTGTACGATTTTCTGTCCGTTGTTGTGGCGGCGACCTAGTTGCAGTCCAAAACCCAAAAACCCGCTCACCACCAAATGTATGCTAGGGCGCTACGCGAACATGAGATCTCACTTGTTTGCGAGGCCCGCCGGCCAACCCTGTCCAGACTAGCCGGGCTCCAAAAAGGCCCGTTGGCCTGGAAGCCGCAGACTGGATGGACTGCCTCTCGCAGATCAGTCTGGTCCGCCTCCCGCTTTCCTCCCACTCCTCTGTCCACAGATTCTTCTGTTGGGCCTCTAATCGGGGCACACCATGAAGAGGTGATCCCGCGTCTGCGCCTGGTACTGGCGATACTAGCGTTGAGCAGTGGGCCGGCCCTTCGTCCAGTGTACGAACTTCCTAGTGAGGCAGTGACCTGACTCTGGCTGGTAGAATCTCAAGACTAGTCGCTTGGAGCTACCTACCCACAGCCGTGCTATCCGGCTTCTGCCTGCTCGGCATCTTGTGCTTCTTTCTGCAGGCCCGGCCTCCTGACCACTGTCTCGCCTCAGCCCACGCCTTCTCCAAAATCTCCAGCTTGAGATGTACGAGAGGCCTGGGGAGCGGCATCGCGCGCGCCTCCGCCCGGTCCGAGTACCCTAGCTACTCCACCCCGAAGGCGTCTGGCTCTTCTGCCGCGAGTTTCGCTCACTCGACGGCCTTCTCGTTTCCTGGGACCCTCTTGTGTGCCGAGCACCACCTGATCTCGAATCTCGATGGAGATGTTGGAGCTTTTTTTTTTTTGTTTATTCATTACTCGCATGCGACCTATGGAGATCATGGCGAGGATATGTACAGTCCGTTTCCTGTCCGCAGTCCGCGCAGTGGCGGCTCGTTGCAAGCACCCCTTTTGCCCTCCGTCCAGGCCTGTCCCAATGAGAAGTAGACGCGCCCAAGGAAAGTGACACAGGAAAGAACCAAAGAAAAAGCGCACCCCGTCCCCCCTACTCCTCGCCTGCCACCGCCATGAAGTCGGGCGTGGGTAGGAACAGCGGTAGTTCCCCCCCGGCGTCCTGCTCCTCGGCCCCCGCCCCCTGCTCCTCCAGCCACCCCCGCACCTCCAGCTCCGACACCGCGCTCACCGCGTTATCCTTCTCCACCCCCGGCACCCGCCTGCCCACGTCCATGGTCAAGAGAATGTCCAGCACCGTCTGGCTGCACCTCCCGTCCGCCAGCAGGTCTCGCACCTTCCACCGGTCCTTCCCTTTCCCTATCTCCTTCTTCACCTCCGCCCGCAGGATCTTCTGCTGCGGCTTCCACTCGGGGCACTCCTTGAAGAGGTGGTCCCAGGTCTGCGTTCGGTACCGGCACCACCAGCATTGCGGGGTGGGTCTGTTCTTTGTCCAGTTGAGGTACTGCCCGGTTAGGCAGTATCCCGTCTTCAGCTGGTAGAACCGCGAGGCGATCCTCTTGGAGCTGTTGGCCACCGCGCCATCGGGCTTTTGGCTGTTCAGCATGCAGTACTTCTTCTTGTAGGTTTGGCCCCCAGCCCACTGGCGTGCCTCTGCCCACTTCTTCTCTCAGATCTCCCGCTTGAGGTTGGCGAGGGACCGTGGCAGGGGCGCCCCCCGCACCTCCGTTTGCACTGGGAAGTTCGGCCACTCTACCCCGCGGGTGCTCGGCTTCTCCGCCCCTATCTTTGCCCACTCATCAGCCTTCTCGTTGCCGGTGACGCCCTTGTGTGCCGGGCACCACCGCACTTCGATGACAATCCCTGGCCTGGACTGGCGCAGCGTGGCGATGTGCTTCTGTGCCTGCAGGGCATACTGTTGCCCAGGGCCGGGCTCGTCTGATGCCATCCACCTGATGGCTGCCTGTGCATCCGAAAAGATGGTGACTCGTTCTGGGGTCCTGTTCCTTTGCGATGCCAGCTCCAGGGCGCGGGCGAGTGCAGCGCACTCAGCTTTATAGGCTTCTTGGTTGTTACCCATGTGAACTTTGACCCCCTCCCAGGTTTGTCCCGTTTTCCACACCACCGAGTACCCGGTCACCCTGTTGTCCATTCGTGACCCATCCGTGAACATGGTAAGGCCTGGTCGGGTCCCCTCCGCTGCCGCTTTCACCTCGGCTTCCTCCTCCTGCAGTAGCTCCGCATCGAGAGTTTCCGGTTCCTCGAGCAGCAGTGTCCTCTCTATCTACCTACTATATGCGAGGGCGTTCTTGAGCCGCTGTCCGATTCCGGAGGGGGCTCCTACTACTTCCCGTGCCTGATCCCTTTCAGGCAGGCTCAGTAGCTGTAGTCCGAACCGTTGCTGTCTGTTCTCCAGCTGCGCTGTTGCTGCTCTGAGGCCCGACTCCAGTGATAAGGCTTCCAGGTTGGTTGTCCGGAAGCAACCCGTTGTTGCGCGCACCTCCTGGTTGACCAGCAGCTGGAGTTACTTCGCCTGGCCGATGGCGCCTTCCGCAAGGTCACCCTTCCACCACAATTCCGCCCCAAACATGGTGACCGACTGTACGCATGCCGTCATGACCTTCCTGCAGTTGGCTGGCGAGAGCTCCATTTGTCCAGTGAGCCTGCGCAGCCGTGTCATTGCCTTTCTGCCGCTCTTCATCTGGATGGCGTGGTGGTCCTTGAGGGTGAGCTGGGAGTCCAGCCAAACCCCGAGCCATCTCGTTGCTTCCTTGTTGAACCCGACCTTGCTATCCCCTACCGCTACTGTTGCCTTGGAAGCGGTCCTCCTTTTGTGGAAGAGTGCCGCTTCGGTCTTGCTCTGGTCGAATGCGATCCCGTTCCTGGCTGCCCATACAGCCGCGGCTGTCGCTGCCTCTGACAGCTTGGCTGCGACCTCCTCATCGTTCTTTCCTTCCGCCCACCAGCTGATGTCGTCAACGAAGGAAAGCGTATGGATGCCTGGGACTGCTGCCTTCACCTCATCGAAGCTCCCTGACAGGTAGGTGACAAGAGAATCGGCGCCACTGGGGAGCCCTGTGGGATGCCAGTGTCCACCTGTCTCTCCTCCCCTGTGCTGCCGTCCAGGACCAACTGCACCTGACAGTCCGACATGAAACTCTGCGCCCACCTGATGAGGTCCGGCTCAATTCCCAGAGTTTCCATTCTCCTGCCTAGGTGCGCCTTGTTGACATTGTTGAGCTGATTTGACGTCCATAAGCAGCGTCCCCGCCATCCATTTCTCCGTCCACATCTGCTGGGTCCGGTTCATGAGGAGTGCCACCGCGTCCACACAGCTCCTCCACTTGCGGTAACCGAACTGACCATCGTGGAGTCCTTGTTTCTAGGTGGTCGGAGATTAGATGTGCTGCCATCGGCTCGGCCAGCTTGGCTGTCACATCTAGGAGCGAGATCACCTGGTAGGCTCTGACTTTTGAGTAGTCAGGCTTTCCTGGCTTCGGAATGACCACTCCCTTGGCGGTTTTCCAGATTCTAGGGTGGTGCCCCAGTCGAATGTAGGCCCGTACCAGTTGTGTAAACCTTTCCGGGTCCCACTGCCAGAAGACCTTGACGATATCAGTCGAGATGCGGTCCACCTGGTGCCGATGTATTGGAGGCTTTGCTGAGAAGAGAGCCTGTTGAAATTAGCGCTATCACACCTATCTCCTATTTTTTCCTATTTCTTTTCTTATTGTTAGTGGGATAGATTAGATATGTGGTGGCGGCAGCGGTGCGGCGCCAGTAGGTTTTGTTGACATGTTCTGGACTCTGTTGAATTGGGTTTCGTTGACGTGTTCTGGATTCCGGCGGGAAAGGATGTTTATGTTGTGGAGGTCGAGACATTATGCCGAAATCGCCATCTAGGCCAGGTGGCCGCTGTATATAACGTCTCTCTTTTCTTTCCGCTCTCATAGATAGATAAGTCTAAGTCTTCAATCAATCACACGCTCTCTCTCTCTCGCTTCAAAAATCTTCTAGTTTCCAAACGACCCCACTTCCGCAGTACGCCCAAAACTACAGAGCCCACTAGGTTCGTGTCTACCCTCTCGAAAGCTCGTCCTCCTTCTGCCGGGCTATACTTGTCGCCGGGAGCTGGCGGAAAGTGTGCCGCCAAGATCACCTGCTCACGGTCCCGGGGACCCTCGGCTACTGTGCCATCCTCCAGAGTCAGGGCCTGTCCGGCTTTGTCGATCCTAGGCTCGGTGTACCCTGCTGCCGTCCAGACATCTGCTTCCTCCGCCGTCTGGAGGAACCTGTTCCAGCATTCCCACTTCGCCTTTCTTATGGCGCGCCGAAGCTCCCGTCTCGCTTCTTGGATCCGGCTCATTCCCTGCGCCTCCGGTTGCGCCGCTCCTTCCCCAGCTTCTTTCTTAGGTCCTGTAGGGGGGGTGACCTCCACCACCTGGACATGGTTCGCGGTCCCGGCGGCTAGGTTTCTTAATTCCGTCACCTAGATGTTGTCGGAGCGTGGAATTGCTCTAGCACTGGTGGCGCCCTGCCCACTAGGGCATTCCAGGAAATGAGAAGGCCGATGAGTGGGCGAAGAGGAACCGGACGCGTGCGGTGTGGAATGGCAGAGGGGGAGCCAGACCATTGCCGCTCCCAAGGTCACTTGCACACCTCAAGCGAGAGATCTCGGAGAAGAAATGGAAGGAGGCCCGGCAATGGGCTGGTGACCGGATCACCAGCAAGAAATATAAGATGCCACGCTAGCAGCGGCTCAACAAGACGGTGGCTGACAGCTGCAAGAGGCACGCCTTGAGGCTCTACCAGCAGAAAACAGGTCACTGCCTCACAGGGCATTACGTGAACTGGACGAAGAGCCGTCCCACCCCTCGGTGCTGGTGGTGTGCGGACAGGACACAGACACGTGACCGCTTCGAGGAGTGCACTGAGTGGAGGGAACAGCAGAGAACTCCCTGGGGGGAGGTTGGGAAGGAAACCGGGAGGTGGAAGAGCCACTGGAAGGTCCGGGACCTACTGACCGACGAGAGGTGCAGCAAGGCGGTACTAATCTTCCTCTCCACCACAGATGTAGGAAGGTGGATTCCGGCCCCGGCTGAGGAGGATGCGCGGTGAGATACATCAGAGTGGGAGCTCCGGGAGCGAGAAGAGGAGAAGGAAGTAGCTTGGTGGCTTCCTGTCCTGTTGGAGGAGGCTGAGCGAACCGCTCAGCCGACAAACTCAAGGTTATCGGCCGGAGAGGCACCGAGAGAGGATCACGGAGAAGAGGGTGCGGACGGACCGTCCGAAGAACGTGGGGAGAAGTATGTATTGATGTCTGACGAGCGAGAGAAGAAGCAAACATGGCTGCCCCCGGCAGTAAACATGGTCCCAACGCCAAGCCCCAAGTCGCCAAGGTCCCAAGCCACTCAGGTCTTGGCCTTCCTCCCATGTCACCTGTACTCCTACAACCTACTTACTACATAGCAACAGAGATTGTCCCCGCTCGAACCCCTACCACGACGTGAAGAATCCCATCTACACACACCTACGGCCATAACCATTCAACAGACGCATCGGAGACGACATCTCCGGAGATGACAGCTTCCCAGGTCTCCGAGAACTGCTCGGAAGACAGTCTTCCGTTCCTTTCCCCGGACGAGCACTGAGAGCCGTTGTACATAGAGGGAGTGTTCTACTTTGATATGCTGGTAAAAATAGTTTATATATAAATCTACGTAAACATAAATTAGGTTATTAAAATCAAAGGTACCTTCGACTGTGTGTCGTCAATCGATTCACTATCTTCACCTCTAGCGATCCCTATATTCTAACAAGGGTACATTTTCTCCAGCGCCATTTGTGTTGTAATGTGCGGGCATGGAAATAATCAGGAGAGCGGGTTCTCTTTCAATAATGAAAGCGCAGGTGCAGAATCATTTGGTGTCTCCAGAAGCAGTTAAAGCGGGGAGGCAACATCAGCATCTGGCCGTGCACACTGCTCCGTCTGCGCTATATGAAACACGCTCGCTCCCGGCTCCGTCGCTTTTTGCTCTACTGCAAAGTTCCGTAGGTAATTGACGGGAGAGGGTGTTCAAATCCATCATTTGAGCCACAAAAGCTGCTGAAGTTGGCGAGCGTCGATATTTGACTGCTGACTCGTCTGTTCGAGTTCGGCATCGTTAACCTCGTGGTACGACTACCTATCCAGATTGGAGGACTATCTGGTCTCACCCGCCACCACACCGCTCGCAAAGACGATGGCAGCGATCCATTTTTAATGTCGGCTGGTGACGCAGCTGGGTAGTGGCACGGTAGTGGGGGCGTTGGGGGGGGGGGGGGGGGGGGGGGGTTTTTTAGGGGGGGAAAATTTGGGGATTGGGGGGAGACCGTTGGTGATGAGGGTCGGACCGGTTGTGGTGGCGAGAACATGGTCTTCGAGGAAGTGCGGAAGGGGTCTATCGGCGGGCATAATTAGCAACCCTCTCGTAGGAATACCGTTGCATAAACAACAAGTTGGGCATCTCCGGTCTGGTGTGCACCTGTTGCTACCGTCAGCCGGGCAGCGGAGTCACTGTGTGTATTGGCATCCGCTTATTTTTTTTGTTTATTCCTACTCGCATACCGCCTATCTAGAGTATGGCGGCATACCTTTTTCTCCGCCCTCCGCCTGGCCTGTCCCGAGAAGTTAGGGATCACACTAAGGAAAGACAAAGGAAATCGCAGTGGAGATCGCCCCTGTTCCCCCCCTCCCCACCCTGCTACTCCCCCTCAATCTTCGATATGCCGGCGAACAGCGCTGAGAGGGACTCCAGACACTCCTCCCCCGTCCAATTCCGTATCCCTAGCTCTCCGTGTTCATCACTCTCCTCCCTTCTCCGACGCTCCCGTTCTGATGCCTCGCCCTGTGCAGCATCCTCAGTCACGTCTGGGACTCTCCTCCCCACCTGCGTTGTGGTAATGAAGTCCAGGATCGCCTGGCTGCACCTTTCGTCGGCGAAAAGACCCTGTTGACGCATGAGTTGGGTGTTGCGTACGTGGCCTCGACAGCATTAGATTTCCTTGATGTATTCGGGGTTCAGTTGGGGAAAGGATGTTTTCTTGCGGATATCGAGACCGGCACCATTGACATGTTAGGCGATGTCGGCGCAGCGAATCCGATGCCGACATTGCCGTCTAGGCCAGGTGGCCGGTGTACATAATGTCTCTCCTCTCCACTCCCATAGGTATATCGATAATCAGTCATTCATTCTTCTTCTCTCTCTCCATCCCATTTGTTGTCACCTTTCCGCTTCATCACTTATGCGCCGTTGAGCGACCCACGATCGCAGTCAAGCCCTTAGGCCTTCCCATGGAGCCTTAATCGCAGTCATGCCATCCATTCCCCCGGTCGGCAAAGTTTTTCTCGGCAAAGACGTCGTCAGCTCTCTACATAGTCTGTTGAAAAAAACGGATTCCCTTGAGGCCCCTTCTGTTGGCATCGGATCGAAATACGCCCCTGGTGCTCAGGCTGAGTTTTAACGTCATACAGCTTGTCCTTGACTTGACCAAGGTTTCCACAATGCTCGGGGTGTTAAATGTTTTGATCGCTTCCTCAAGCCCTTCTGGCCATATTGTATGTACTAACGCGTCTCCGGCCCCAAAGATTCCGTTACCTCAAGCCAATTTGGTCCTGTTGGTCGGATATCTACATCCGATCCTGACTAGACTTTGAACTCTCCCGTACCACTATGAGAGATTGCCAAAAGGATAGATTTTTTTTTTGTTTATTCATACTCGCATGCGACCTATATAGATCATGGCGGCGCACATTTTGCCCTGTTTCCTGTCCGCAGTCCGTGCAGTGGCGGCACGTTGCAAGCTCCCCATTTGCCCTCCGCCCAGGCCTGTCCCAAGAGAGAGTAGAAGCGCCCCAAGGAAATTTTACAAAGGAAATCGCAAAGGACTGAGCAGAAGAGGAGCACACCCCATCCCTTAGTCCTCGCCTGCCGATACCATGAGCGGGGGGGTGGGGAGGAACAGCGGGAGTTCCTCCCCGGCGCCCACCCCGTCCGCGGCACCAAACGCCTCCGCCCCCCGTTCCTCTTCCCGATCTCGGCGCTCTCTGAGCTCCCACTCTGACACCTCACTCCCGGCGTCGTTTTCCTCCGGCGGAGGCACAATCATTCCCACATCCGTTGAGGTGAGGAAGACCAGCACCGCCTGTCCGCACCTCTTGTTGGCGAGTAGGTCCCGGATCTTCCACCGGCTCGTCCACCTCCCCGTCTCCTTCTGCACCTCCGCCCACAGAGCCTTTTGCTGTGTCTTCCATTCCGGACACACCTTGAAGAGGTGGTCTCTCGTTTGCGTGGGGCCCTGGCATCACCAGCATTGGGCGGGGCCATCAGACGTATGGCATCGGAGGAACCTGGTCCTGGACAGCAATATGCAATCCAGGCGCGGAAACACATCACCGCGCTGCGCAGGGCCGGGCCAGGCGTCACCATTGAGATCCGGTGGTGCCCTGCTCACAAGGGAATAGCCGGCAACGAGAAGGCCGACGAGTGGCCGAAGATTGCAGCGGAAAAGCCCGGCACCCTCGGGGTGGTGAACCCAGGGCCGCTCTCACGATCCCTTGCAAGCCTCAAGCGGGAAATCGCAGAGAAGAAGTGGGCTGAGACGCGGTCATGGGCCGGGGGGCGCATCTCCAAGGCAAAGTACTGCATACCGAAGAGCCAGAAGCCCGATAGCGTGGTAGCCGACAGCACCAAGAGGCTCGCCTCAAGGTTCAACCAGCTGAAGACGGGCCATGCCCGGACCGGACAGTACCTACACTGGGCTAAGGTTCGCCCCGATGCCCAGTGCTGGTGGTGTAAGTGACCCTCGCAAACGAGAGACCACCTCTTCAAGGTGTGCCCGGAGTGGAAGTTGCAGCAAAAGGTGCTGTGGGCGGAGGCGCAGAAGGAGACGGGAAGGTGGAAGAGCCGATGGAAGATCCGGGACCTACTTGCCGACAAGAGGTGCAGAAAGGCAGTGCTGGACTTCCTCACCGCAACGGATGTGGGAAGGCTGGTGCCGCCTGTGGGAGAGGAGGACGCCGGGAGCCAGGTGTCAGAGTGGGAGCTCCGGGAACGGCGGGAGCGGGAAGAGGAATGGGAGGCAGAGGTGGAGGAGCTGGGTGCCGCGGGGGAACTGGGGCCGGGGAGGAATTGCCGCTGTTTCTACCCACACCCCCCTTCATGGCATCGGCGGGCGAGGAGTAGGTGGTGGGCGCCCGTTTTCCTTTGTTACTTTCCTTTGTGATTCCCTTGGTACGCACCGTTATTCCTCTTGGGACAGGCCTAGGCGGAGGGCGAAGGGGGAGCTTCCAACGTGCCACCACTGCGCGGACTGCGGACAGGAAACCCGGGCAAAATGTACGCCGCCATGATCTGTATAGGTCGAATGCGAGTATGAATAAACAAAACAAAAAAAGCAGCACTGGGCGGTGGTGCGAGCCTTAGCCCAGTGTAGGTACTGTCCGGTGCGGGCATGCCCCGTCTTCAGCTGGTAGGACCTCGAGGCGAGCCTCTTGGTGCTGCCGGCCACCACGCCATCAGGCCGCTGGATCTTTGTCATGCGGTACTTCGTTTTCGGGGTCCGGGTTCCAGCCCAATGACGTGCCTCCACCCACTTCTTCTCCGTGATCTCCCGCTTGAGCTTGGCCAGGGATCGTGGGAGCCAAGGTGCCACCTTCGCTTTTGTCCGTTCCTCCGCCGCGATCTTAGTCCACTCATCTGCCTTCTCATTGCCGGCGATCCCCTTGTGCGCTGGGCACCATCTGATCTCGATGATAATGCCAGGCCTGGCCTTGCGCAGAGAGGCGATGTGCTTGCGCGCCTGAAGGGCATATTGCTGTCCTGGGCCCGGTTCGTCCGATCCCATCGGCTTGATAGCTGCCTGTGCATCGGTGAAGATGGCCAAAAGGATACGTGTTCTTGGTGACAATTATCTCGTTTTGCTGGTAAGCTTGTCAGCTAAGTCTCGGTGGTGTTCTCTCGTCGGTATTCTCCAGTCCGTGTTTCTTCCGCTACATCTCCTCGCGAACTGTCAGGGTATGACAACGGATCAGCCGCTCGACCAGATCCCTCACGACCGTTGTTGTTCGGACCGGACATGAGTCGCACTGAACCGTGAACCGTGATTCGTGAACCGTGATTCGGGATCAGCCACTCGACCGGACCGCTCACGACCGTTGTCGATTGGACAATATTCACGAGCCGTGCTGATCCTTCGCGACCGTTGACTTTCTGACCGGGTACGAGTTGCACTGACTCTGATGGCTGCATTCCGGTGCTCTTCTCTTGATTGCCATACTCTCATCGGCTAAAAGTCGCCGGCACTCTCATTTTCTCGTTCTCTGGTTCGTCCTCCTCCCCGGAACCGTCAGGGTGTGACACATTGCGGGATATAACCGGCATATCTCTTCGCGTGCACACGTATCCTGTCGTCCACTCTGAGATCGTTCGGTGCAAGAATGTAGGTTCCGGAATCGGCGTGGGTGTTGTGATAGCAGCCTGTCATTTCCAAGTTTGACGGCCGAGCCCGCGTGGTACTCCCGTGCAATATCTGCTATTGCAACTTTCCGTTAACTGCTCGGCATGTTCTGGTTTGAAAATACGTTGTTGTGCGCATCGCTTCGGACCAGAATGGACTGGAACCTTATATAGCATCTGGCATCGGGACTCTGGCTTTCTTTACGGTGTTGAAAGAATATCGATTCGGTGGTGAAGATCAATGCAGCGTATATTGAACAAGTATGTAGAACAGAAAGAGAAGTACAAGAAGAACAGCAGATATCCCACTCTTACGCTTCCCCGCTCTTGCGTAATTGTGTCCTCAACAAAACTGTAAGGCACAAGCGCCAAATCTAAAGACCGTCTCGGCACCTCAACACAGAACGCCGCGAGAAGCATTTCCAACATAGGGTAGCATAGGGATTTGGGTGTAGATGCCACAGCACGTGACTGGATATTACGCTAGTAACTATAGTTTAGCCTACCGCAGGTTATCTTGCGCTCAGTTACCAAACTTTACTCACAATGCTACTGTGCCAACTGGCCAATTGACGCCCAAAAGTAACCAAGCACCGCTGACCGTCCGAGGATAGGAGCATGAAGCAGGCTCATTGCAAATGAGAAGAAAGTGAAGAGCAAAAGAAGAAAAGTACATGTCATGAGATTCCCAACCTAGAGAAAAAAAAAACACAAACAAGAAAGAGTATACTACCTATGAAAATGATTCCCCTGCCCGAAAATTATATGCTCGTTTGGCAGTCCACTCGTCAAAGTCAGAAGCTTCCCCCCTCCCTTTCCTGGGTATGGTATTTTGTTGTCAATCTCCCATCCCATATCTGTGTATGAGGTCTGTTTACTATAACACGAGAAAGTCCTGAATCAGCTTTGTATTCTATAAAGTGTAGTACTCTCCAAGCAGTCCTGGCCGATGACTGATCCAATGTCTTGTAAATGGAAGCGGTCTCCGTCTTTCAGCTACTATTACCAGCTGCGTCGAATGATCCGCACGGTCAATCCGAATGAGAGTTCAGTAAATCAAGGCGTACTAACAAAATAAACGTGATCGCTCATGCTGGCGTTTCCTCCATTAGCAGCCGTAGCCTTTCTACAACCAAAGTAGTTGGCGATTTCCTTGTCGAGCTCCTCATTGGTCTTGGTTTTGAAGCGGCCATTTCCGGATCGTCCAGCATCACCACGAGCGATGGCAGCCTTTCTGGCACGGGCAGTTCCGCTGCGTTCACGAGCAGAGGAGGAAGCATGCTTAGGAGTAGCCTTGAACCTGCCATCGGCCCTAGCGCTGGGGGTAGCAAACTTGGTGGGCGCACTGGATGGGTGTCAGTTGTCAGTGCTTGCTATGTGACAGCATACGGACGACGGTATACCTACCCAACGCGATCGGCAAAGCTAGTAGGAGTATTTGGGTCAAAGATCACCTCGAACTGTAAAAATACTGTCAGTTGCGATACCTACACTAATCATATGGAAGATGTTACCAACCATCATGGGCTTGCTATCAACCTCGACGCCGTTGAACTGTTGAACGGCAAGGGCAGCATGCTCAGGCTTCCGGAACTCGATGGTGGCAGCGCCACGCGGCTTGCCATTGGGACCATAAGCAAGAGTGGTGCTGCGAATAGGACCAACAACACTCTGAAAGTATTCCTTTAACAAGTGAAATTATGTTAGAACATCGTCCCAAACATTTGATATTATCGATGTTTCGGAAGTGTCTTGATGTGTGTAGGGGGCGAGAGTGGGAAGCAACGGGGGAGGGGGCCGGCGCGAATGCTCGGCTCATCTGGCCCTCTCCCTCTCAACCCGAATACAAGCCAATCGTGGTCACCTCGATCCTGAAGAGCGAAGCAATGGCACGCGCCACGAACATGCGTACTTGACAGCTGCGTGTCGCGAAGTGCCACTATATAAGTGAGTGCAGACGTAGATCATCGTCAGGCATGGAGCCGTCAAGGTAACGCTCCGTCGTGGCACATCTCACGCTTCCGTTTCAAAGTATACACATTCTCGTCTGCTCAGGGCATGCACGGGATGACTTGGCTACAGAAGTGACATACCTTGATCATCTGCTCCGAGACATCGAACGGCTGTGAGGAAAACTGTTAGAAAAACACGCGTTGTGTGGAAATAAATAGAGGCCATACGAGGTTCGAGATGATGATCTTGGTGGAAACAACCTTGCCTGAGGGTCCAGTAGGAAAGCCCTGCATCTTGGTGGTGTTGATGGTGGAGACGCCCACCTTCTGAGTGGCAGCACTGTACGGACGCTTGCGAATGCCACCAGCGGGGGTAGCAGTAGTAGCTTTGCTGCCGCGGTGGTTGCCACGGGTAGGCATGGCCAAGGTCTCGTCGCGGAAGTAATTGAGGTAATAAGTCATGTTGAATTTTCGCGCGTGTGAAGATGTGAGGATGAGAGTGTGATGCTACTGATGGAAATAGCGCGTGCACAGCGGGAGTGGCGGGAGCGAACTTTTGTTGGATCTTTGGTTGTTGACAAAGGAGTCAGTGGTTGTGATAAGAAGGAGAAGAGGTGGATGGGAGTTTAGTTTACATGAAAGGCGCTAGCGCCCTTTCGCTTCTTGCAAGTTATCTATGTCCTGTTTGGTTGCGACCTGCATATTAAAATCTTGGGTTTCTAACGAGTTGTAGGTATTAAAGCTGTAGGACTCAGCGGACAGCTCCACCTATATACAGGAACCAATCGTGCAGTGCCAAAATTATTTCGCGTGGCATACGTAGCACATCAATAACCGCTCTCTCCAGAAGATGCTCGACATATTTTTTTTCTCAGCCACCCTCGATGTGTAGTAGGGCGTTTTGTCGTGCCGCGTCCTCTGGAATTGGGCGAGTAGTGCACCAACAGCAGCCAGCCTTGCTGTGCTTGCACCTGAGCTGGACGAAGAGTCGCAGTACTGGTGGTGCTCGTGCATGTTGCAGACGCCAGAGCACGTCCTCGAGATCACGCCAGAGCACGTCCTCGAGATCAGGCCCGAGCGGAAGGCTCGAGGGAAGATCCTGTGGGCAGAGGTACAAAAGGGGACCGGGAGGAGGAAGGTCCGATTTATAATCCGGGACCAACTTGCTGATAGGGGGCGCAGCCAGTTGGAGCTAGGATATCTATCCACTACGGATGCGGAATGACTGGCCCTGGCGCTGGCTGAGGAATACGCTCAGAGAGAGGCGTCGGAGTGGATGGGTCATGAGGGAGCGGGAAGAGGAGCGGAGGCGGGTGAGCGAGGAGTTGAGTTAAGATGGATTTCCTTTGCTCCTTCCTTCGTATTTTCCTTCATAATATCCTTCGTGTGATCTATCATTTTTGGGACACCTGGGCAGAGTGGAAAGGGAAGCCTCCAACTTATCACCTCGCATGAACTTCAGTAGGGAACGGACAGAATGCCCTTGCCTAGGCCGGAAGTATGGAGAGAACGGTGCTATTGGAGGAACCTAAGACCCTCGACGCGGTGCTGCTGCAGGAGGAGGAGGAGGAAGCAAAGGCTGAAGCGGAGAAAGCCCGGCCCGGACTCACCATGTTCACGGACGGGTCGCGAATGGAGGACGGGGCCTCTGGCTATGAAATGGTCTGGAAGAATGGGGTATCCTGGGCGGGCATCAAAACCCACATGGGATTCAACCAAGAGGCGTACGACGCGGAGTGAGCTGCCCTTGCGCGCGCATTGGAACGGCTTCGAGAAGAAACATGGCTCTGGAACGGGTCACAATTTTAACGGATGCGCAGGCGGCCATCAGACGGATGGTACCGGACGAGCCTGGCCGGGCTGGCCCTAGGAAACAGTGCGACCTCCAAGCGCGGAAGCACATTGCCACACTGCGTAGGGCCAGGCCAGGTACCGTCATCGAAATCCGATGGTGCCCAGCTCATAAAGAAGTCGCCGGCAACGAGAAGGCCGACGAGTGGGTGAAGATTGCGGCGAGGAGCCTGACACTCGGGGTGGAATTGCTGGGCTATTCAGACCGGACGGAAGTGAGGGCGATGCCTCTCCCACGGTCCCTCGCCAACCTCAAGCGGGAGATTTCGGAGAAGAAGTGGGTGGAGGCGCGCCAGTGGGCTGGAGGCCGAACCTCCAAGAAGAAACACAAGATGCCGAAAGGCCAGCGGCCAGACGGCACGGTGGCTGGGAGCACCAAGAGGCTTGCCTCACGGTTCTACTAGATCAAGACGGGGTACTGTCCGGGCAGTACCTCAACTGGACGAAGAACCGACCCACCCTGCAATGTTGGTGGTGCTGTTACCCGAACCAGACTCGGGAGTACCTCTTCAAGGCCTGTCTGGAGTGGAAGGCCCAGCAGAAAACCCTGTGGGCGGAGGTGCGGAAGGGAACTGGGAAGGGGAAGGACCGGTGGAAGATTCGAGTCCTCCTGGCAGACGAAAGGTGGGACGGGCGGTGCTTGGCCTCCTCCCCACCACGGACGTGGGAAGGCGGGTGCCGGCTGAGGAGGACGCAGTGAGTGAGGTGTCGGAGGCAGAGCTGCGGGAGTTCTTGGGGGAGCTAGAAGCGGGGGCTAAGAAGCCGGGTGCCGGGGTTACTCCACTGTTCCTCCCCACGCCCGACTTCATGGCGACGGCAGGAACGGTTTAGGGGGGGTGGACAGGCCCTCTTTTGTCTTTGCCTTTGCCCCTCACACTCGCTCTTCTTCCTTTTGTAATCTCCTTTCTTCTTTCTCTTGTAATCCCCTTGGTGCGCATCTCATCTTCTCGGTACGCGCCTAGGCGGAACAAAAAAAATCAAGGGGGAGGCCGGGGCCAGTAAAAAGCGGAACACAATGGATAACGTGTCAAGTTGTAGCAAGTGAGTGCGCGGCAACTGCCGTCGGCAAAAATATAGATTATCTAGGGTACGAACTTGACCACTCATGTATGCTAACAGTTGTCATGGGTAGCAAAATCTCGTTAGTTTCTTGCTATTCGAAATAAAGACAACGGTCTGCTGTCTTTCCTCGCTTCTCTTTACTTTCTCTCCACTCTCAACTACTCCACCGATATGTGCTAGCACTTACCCACGAACCTAGCAAGTAAGCTATCCATTGACCCTTAAAATATAGTTGATGTGAAGACGAGAATAATTAACCGTAGGTTGCGAGGATACAGATGGCACACAACACACCTCACTTGCATTGCACCACAACTGGACGCAACTTATTTAAATTATACATACCATATATCCAGAGAGCTGCATGGTGCGCGCACTGCTCAGGCAAGTTGAAAATTCGCACGATAGCACATCGGGTGGTACTAATAACTTAACCCATCACAAGGGTTCAGAACAGCACCCACAGAGCGTTCTACACTGATCTAGTGATACGGGGTCCTATAACACAGTGGAGAGATCCCAACAGTGTATTGGTTCAACCTCAGAAAGTAATACCTTTTCTAGCCCCGCCGTGTGCTTTATTGCAGTATCTTGCGGAAAGTCTATCAGAAATGTTAACATCGGATGGAGAATCTGGGATGACCAACCGGGGTTTTATGTACGCCTTCTAAGGTATAGAAATACCTCTTTACCGGATTCAAATTTCAGCCCCGATAACAGAGTTCCTCAGCACAACAGTGCAGGTGGCTAAGCAGCAGTCGCGGCGGAACATGTGTTAGTGCCCGCTACGGGGTACGTTCCTCTTCATTTGGAAGACACGGGCTATACTAACACAGTGACTACAGCGTGTCGCCGAAATGCGACCTCCACATCCGTCAGCCCCAGTGACCCACCAGGTTCCCATACACCGATATGGAGATGAGACTGCCGGCGGGTCGGTTGGGAAACGGTTTGGAAACCTACAGGATGACTGATGGGGGTTGTGCTTACGCTCTCCAACGTGTAGTAATATCCATTTCGCCCGATTTCAGCCCAGATTTGGTGATCCTCTCCGCCGGCTTTGACGCCGGAACCGACATAACCATCGGGCGGTGTGTGCCGCCCGTGGGACGTGCGCCGATGATATATATGCTCATGGTGGTGCCTTTGCACAACAGTGCCGGCGGCCAAGCAGCTGTGGCGGCGGCCCTTGTGTTACCTCCCGCTGCAGAGTGTGTTCCTCTCTTTTTGGGAGCAGTGGACCGAGCTAACGCACCGTGGCTACAGAGAGTTGCTGAAATACGACCTCCATACCTTCAAGAATATTGATTCCTTATCCGATCGGGTACGTTGGACAATTCCCGCTTGTGCAGATGGTTCCGAGAGGGTCTATCTAATTAACGGTCCGCTTCCAGCACACACCACAACTTCCTGAGGTCACTTAAGATTTGCGGCCAATCGCCAGTCGTGGCCTAAGTAGTGCTCTACCTCGGTACGGCGATCCTGGAGGTGTTGGTGTGTAGACGGGAGAGAACCCCCTCGGCGACGCCACTTTCCCAGGGGACTTCTACAGCGCTTTCAGTCACCCAATTTCGAGACTCAAGGTTCTGGACATCCATTTGATGGACAGCAACGGCCTGATGGATGAGGAGAGCGCTCAGTCAGTCTCGACTCTATTCCTCTCTTGATGCTACACGCCCGTGCCCTGGAGGATTTAACACGGACAGTCAAGTGCCTGTTGGATCGGACTCCTAACGGCCACCAAAGCTGTCACGACTACAATGGGACCTGAAGAGGATGAAGATCCGTGGGTTCATTATCGAGCTGAACTTGTTGACCTCGGGGAGCCGTAAGATCCAACTCCCGAACATCGAGAGCTTCGTCAAGGAGGACCGTTTCGCAAAATACACTTCCCCTCTGCACGACTTCTTGGAGGGGAGTACCAAGTGGCTTGCCTCAAGGTTCTATCTAATGAAGACTGGCCGCTTTCTCTCTGGGCAGTGCCTCCTGTTTTATGGTACTCAGTTCTTCTAAAATACGAAACGGGTGTATCGATACTGCATTCTAAGGTATGTGCTTGGGTACTAGGTGGACGGGGAGCCGACCTACTACACAGTGCTGGTGGTGCCGGTGCCAAACGCAGACGCGGGACCACCTTTTCAGGGTGTGCCCGGAATGGAAGGCCCAGCCAAAGAACCTATGGGCAGAGGTGTAGAAGAAAAGCGGGAGGGGGATGATCGGTTTGCCGTCCGGGAGCTCCTTACCGATGGGGGTTTAGCCATGCAGTACTAGACTTCCTCGCCACTGCGGATGCGGGAAGGCTGCTTCCGGCCAAGGACGACGCGGGGAATGAGGTATTAGAATGGCAGCTCGGTGAGCGCCGGGAGTGGGAAGAGGAGAGGAGGATGGAGGTGGAGATACTGGGTGCCGCGGAGGAGGGGTGCCAGGGAGGAGCTACCGCTGTTCCTACCCACGCCCTCTTTCACGGCATCCGAAGACGAGGTTTAGGCGGGCGAGTCGTATTTTCCTTTCGTTCTCTCTTTTGTTCCCCACCCATTCGGATTTATTTCCTTTGTGATTTCGTTGGTTCGCCTATATCTTTGGACAGGCCGGGGCGGAGGGTAAGGGGAGCTTGCGACGTGCCGCCGCCGCGCGGACAGCGGACGAGATGTTGGAATATATGGATCGATAAACGTGAAGATTGTGTTACAGTATTATGCAGGCACAAGATCTCTCTATATACAGGAAGGCCGTCAGGACAAAGGACGGAAGACTGCCCCCCCCCCGAGCCGGTGCTCGGGGACTCAGTCATGTCCGGACGCCTCCTCATCTCCGGACGCCTCCTCATCTCTCATGTCCGGACGCCTCCTCATCTCCGGACGCCACCTTATTCTGACACTTCCCCTCGTACGGAAGATGAAAAGG